>CERA01005755.1_pt1 | contig 13696 bp, 12 predicted proteins | sample 530881 | NCBI WGS metagenome assembly CERA01 (sample SAMEA2621061, study PRJEB7988) | marine metagenome | biome: marine biome (ENVO:00000447); feature: deep chlorophyll maximum layer (ENVO:xxxxxxxx); material: "saline water (ENVO:00002010), including plankton (ENVO:xxxxxxxx)" | depth 50 m
TGGGTTAGACAAAGCCCTTATCGGACGTTCTTGTATCTGGGATTCTTCTGGTAGACAAGAAGATCGTCTTATTTATTCCGGAGAAAAGATCGTTGCGATTTTAATCGCTAGAGATGGTATGACACCAGAGGAAGCCCTTGAGTATATTGAGTACAACATAGAGGGTGCATACGTAGGAGAGCAAACTCCATGCGTTATGTGGTCACAGTTTATGGATGACTTAGAGCGTGATTACGATATCTATGGAACAAAGAAACCTGAGAAAAAAAATGAGTGAGCCACGGATCTATTGTAAGACGTGTAACGATTTTCGGTTGGTACGCAATGGTGGGTTACATACTAAAAATGGTTGGATATGCTCAAGCTGTGTGGCAGAGATGGAAGATAAAAAAATTAAAAAGATTAAACTAAATGGATAAAAAAGACCCTGATGAAATTCAACACGGTGGGGAACATTACAAAAAATTAAATGTCTCACCATGGGATGTAATTGATTCTTTTCCTTTAGAGCAAAAAGTGGGTGCTTATAGAGGTAGTGCAATTAAATATATTTTACGAATGGGTCTAAAAGATGATTCTATTTTAGAGATTAATAAAGCTATTCATTGTTTAGAAAAGTTACGAAAAGTGTTGGAGGAACAGATTGAACATTCTAACAATTGATTTTGAAACATACTACGATTCAAAATACCAATTAAAGAAATTAACAACCGAAGATTATATAAGACACCCCGATTTTGAGGTTATAGGGGTTTCTGTACAGATTAATGAAGAAGAACCCGAGTGGCACACTGGCACATTTGAAGAGATTAATTCTGAACTTCAACAATATGGTTGGGAAAGTAGTATCGCAATAGCCCACAACGCTATGTTTGATGCGGCTATTTTAAATTGGAAGTTTGGTATATCTCCACTTATGTGGATTGATACTTTATCTATGGCTAGGGCTGTTCAAAAAGATGTAGATGTGGGGGGGAGCCTTAAAGAATTAGCACAACATTATAAGTTAGGACGTAAAGGCACTGAAGTTTTAGATGCTAAGGGCAAACGTAGGGTTACATTTCCAAAACATGAACTAGATAAATATGGGCAGTATTGTTGTAATGACGTGCGGCTTACGTATAAATTATATAAAAAGTTAGAGCCTCTGGTATGCGCAAGCGAGTTAAGACTTATAGATTGCACCATAAGGATGTTTTCACAACCTGTATTAACTTTAGATGTCCCGGGATTAGAAGGATACCTCAAAGAAATAAAACTAGAAAAGCAGGAGCTTTTAAACAAAGCTAGTGCAGATAAAGAACTTATCATGTCTAACGATAAGTTTGCAACGGCATTGATGGCATTAGGTGTTAAACCACCTAAAAAAATATCACTTAGAACAGGTAAGGAAGCATGGGCATTTGCTAAAAGCGACCAAGCCTTTTTGGATTTGTTAGAACACGAAGATACTAGAGTCCAAAGTCTAGTATCTGCTAGGTTAGGCGTAAAGACTACAATCGAAGAAACACGTACTGAGAGATTTATAGGTATTGGTAAGAGAGGTAATCTACCTGTTCCTTTAAGATATTATGCGGCACATACTGGTAGGTGGGGTGGTACAGATAAAATAAATCTACAAAACTTACCTTCTAGGAATAATAAGTCAGCCATTAAAAAATCAATTACTGCCCCTGAGGGATACTCGCTTATTAACTGTGATTCTTCTCAAATAGAAGCAAGGACGTTAGCTTGGTTTGCTATGCAAACAGATTTGGTAGAGGCTTTTGCTGAAGGTAAAGATGTTTACAAAATTATGGCGGCTAAGATTTATAACAAAAACGTAGAGGATATTACTAAAGAAGAAAGATTCTTTGGTAAAACTGTGATACTGGGTTGTGGTTACGGTATGGGGCATATGAAGTTTCAGATGATGTTAAAACTTCAGAACATAGAGATTGAGCAATCTGAGGCTGAGAGAATTATAAATATTTATAGAACTACTTATCCTAGGATTAAAGGGTTGTGGTGGGATGCTAATAACTCTCTTGATAATATGTTAACAGGAAGTAAGACATCTTTGGGACGCCCGGGAGTAATAGAGCTTTGTAAGAATGGGTTTATCTTACCTAACAAACTAAAACTTATTTATCACAATTTAACATTTAAACAAGAGGCTAAGTCCGGATTTGGTTTTAGGAATGTATATACCTACGACAGAACAAAGCGTGAAAAAGAAATATACATTTATGGAGGTAAAGTAGTTGAGAACATTGTGCAGTCTTTAGCCCGTTGCATAGTTGGAGAACAGATGTTGAAAGTAAGTGAAAAATATAGAGTTGTTTTAACGGTACATGACGCAGTGTTATGTTTAGTCAGAGATAAGGAACTAGAGGAGGCAAAAGAATATGTCGAAAAATGTATGCGATACATCCCAAAATGGGCAGAAGGACTCCCAATTGATTGCGAAACAGGAACAGGAAAGTCCTATGCTGAATGTTGAGGTTAATCCCAAGCTAATGAACGTAACACATCTACTGCGTATAAAGGAAATAACTGATAAAATTGGTACACACACTAGTTTTTATGAATATGACAGCGCAAAGTCTTTAGCAGAAGAACTTATAGTTGAAGCTAGATTGTTGCGAAACACATTTATTATGATTGATGAAAGTGAAAACAGAACAAAATAACATACCTTGGTCATATAGTAGTATTTCTTTATTTAAGCAATGCCCTAAAAAATACTACCATTTAAAAGTTGCTAAGGATTATGTAGAACCACAGAGCCAAGCTATGTCCTACGGAACCATAGTGCATAAAGCGGCAGAGAAATTTGTGCGTGATGATGTGGATATACCTGAGAAGTTTGCATATATGAGAGAAACTATAGAGCATCTTAAAAACAAAAAAGGTGACAAGTTATGCGAACTTCGTATGGCTATTACTCAAGATGCTACAGCTACTACATGGATGGCTAAGAATGTCTGGTTGCGCAGTATAGCTGATTTGATAATAAAAACTGGGGATAAAGCTAGGATCATAGACTACAAAACCGGAAAATCCTCTAGGTATGCAGATACTAAACAATTAGACTTATTGGCTCTTTGTACGTTCATTCATTTTCCAGAGGTTGAAAAGATAAGAGCAGCTCTTTTGTTTCTTGTGTGTAACGATTTGGTTACTAGGAGTTATACTCGATCTGATATGGCTGGGCTAATGGGAGAGTGGACAGCTAATTATTCTTGGTTAGAAAAAACCTATGCGGAGAATGTGTGGAACGCTAAACCTAATTTTACTTGCGAACAATTTTGCCCTGTCACTACTTGTGCGCATAATGGGAGATTTCAATAATGCCTTATGTAAAGAAAAAAAGACCATATAAAAAAGAATACCAACAGCAAAAGCAACGTAAGGAAAACAAAAGACGTGCTGAACGTCAAAGGGCTAGAAGAAAGTTAGATAAAGAAAAGCCTGATAAAAATAACAATGGTAAGGCAGATGTGCGGGAAGGCAAAGATGTATCGCATAGAAGAGCGTTATCCAAAGGTGGTTCTAATAAAGATGGGGTAAGTATTCAGACTAAATCAAAAAATAGATCGTTTAGAAGGAACTCTAAAAGACAATTAGTGTCAGAAAGGAGTAAGCGTGAATCTAAAGGGAAAAAATGAAGATATTACAAGACAAAGCACTACTACTCAAATTAAAAAAACCAGAGATAGTTTTAAATGCGATACAAAAAAGTAAACTAATAAAAAAAGGGGAAGTATCAGAAGTTTTAGTCAAATGGGGAATTAATGAGTCTATTGCTTTAAGTAATTTAAAGATAAGGTCAACTCCATCTCCAATCAAACGAGATTATAAATGGACAGGGTATTACAAGCCCATGGCTCATCAGATAGAGACTTCTTCGTTTTTATCTATTAATAAAAGAGCCTTTTGTTTTAACGAACAAGGCACCGGCAAAACAGCTTCTTGTATCTGGTCGGCGGATTATTTAATGAATTTAGGATTTATAGATAAAGTTCTTGTCATATGTCCTTTATCTATTATGCAGTCTGCGTGGCAAGAGGATTTATTTAAGTTTGCTATGCACAGAACTTGCAACATAGCATACGGAGATGTGAATAAACGTAGAAGAATACTAACCGAAGATTCTGATTTTACTATTATTAACTATGATGGTATAGAAATAGTTCAACAAGAAATCGCTGAACAAAAATTTGATTTGATAATAGTAGATGAGGCAAACGCTTATAAAAATACCCAGACTAAAAGATGGAAAGCCTTAAATAGGATAGTAACTGATGATACATGGCTATGGTTATTAACAGGTACACCGGCGGCGCACTCCCCTATAGATGCTTACGGGTTAGCAAAACTAACTGTTCCTGATAGGGTACCAAGATTTATGGGGTCTTTTAGAGATAGAGTAATGGTCAAAGTCTCACAGTTTAAATGGATGCCAAGACCAGATGCGGTGCAGACTGTTCATGCAGTGCTTCAACCCTCTATAAGATTTACCAAAGAACAATGTTTAGATTTACCAGAGATTACATATCAAACCAGAAAAATATCTTTAACTAAACAACAACAAACTTATAGAAATAAAATCAAAAAAGATAAGTTAATTTTAGCCGCTGATGAAACTATATCGGCAGTCAATGCGGCAACCCTAATGAATAAGATTCTCCAGTTATCATGCGGCGCTATCTATTCAGATACTGGAGAGGTTATATCATTTGATGGTGGTAATAGAATTACTGTTATGTTGGAAGCTGTAAAAGAGTCTACTAATAAGGTATTAATATTTGTACCTTTTAGACACGCAATAGAGATAGTTGCTGAGAGTCTTGATAAAGAAGGAATTAGTAACTCTATTATATCTGGATCAGTATCTCCGCATCAAAGAACTTCAATATTTACTAATTTTCAGACGAGGGAAAACCCTAAGGTTTTAATAATACAGCCTCAGGCGGCGGCACACGGAGTTACTTTAACTGCCGCAGACACAATTGTGTGGTACGGACCACCTTTAAGTTTAGAGATTTATTTACAGGCTAATGCTAGAGCGCACAGGAAGGGACAAAAGAACGCTTTAACTGTAATAAATTTAGAAGGAAGCAACGAAGAAGCTAGAGTTTATAACGCTCTTATGAAAAAGCAAAATATTCATGAAGAATTAGTGGAACTTTTTAAAAGAGAACTAGACAAAGTAAAGAAATAGAGTTACTCTGTACTTGAAGGATATAAACTAAACAAAGTTAATTTATAAAGGAGAGATAAATGGCTGAATTAACTGCCGACATATTAACCGAAGTTTTTATAAAGCTACGTAATAAACTTCATAATATGCAGAAAAAACATGACGAGCAACAAGCAGAGATCAAAAACAAAATGACTCAAGTTGAATCTGCAATGCTTGATATGTGTAAGTCTACAGGGGCAGACAGTATTAAAACACCCCACGGAACTATTATAAAAACCGTCAAGACTAGATATCAAACGTATGATTGGGCATCCTATCACGATTTTTGTGATGAGCATAAATGTTTTGATTTGTTAGAAAGGCGTATACACCAAGGAAATCTTAAGTCGTTCTTACAGGATAACCCCGGGGTATTACCTAAAGGTCTTAACGAAGATTCCAAATATTCTATTGTCGTTAGAAAAGCTAAATAGTATGCGAAGAATCGTAGTCAGAGATAAAGTGTTTTGTATGCTTCACGATAACGGAGACGTAACTTCTTCTGATAGTACGTTTATAGATGCAGTGATTTTAAACACCTCTCATCATCCAAGCAGAATGTACTATGACGAGGGTCGATATCAATGTTGGTCTATAGATGGGGTTAAACCAGATAGAGAAGTAAATAACAAACAAAACGCAACGTGTATTGGGTGTACTAAAAATATCTCTGGCTCGGGAGACGGTGGTTCAAGAGCGTGTAGATACCAAAAACAGTTGGCTATTGTTTTAGCTAACAATATGGAGGGTAATATTTTTCAACTTACCCTATCATCTATGTCTATTTTTGGAAAAGCAGTAAGTAATAAGATGCCGTTAGATGCGTATAAAAAATATATGAAATCACATGGCGTTGGTTTAGAAAGTGTAGTAACTGAGATTCGTCTTGATGATGATTATGATTTTCCTAAATTGTTATTTTTTCCTAAACGACCTTTAGAAGAGTACGAACATAATCGGTGCGTAAAAAGAATTGAAGAAAAAGATAGTTCTGATGCAACTAAAATTCATTTTATTAGTCATAAAGACAATATCGAAGAAAAAGATTTAATTTTAAAAGATAGTAGTAATTTTTCAACCATATCGCAAGCAATGGGTATGACAGCAGACATCAACTAGGGAGATTTATATGTCAGATTTAACATTAACCAACAACGATAACTTTGCGGCATTAGCTAAAGACATGGGTATGCTCGCAGACACAGATTCGGGTAAACAAAAAAGCACCTTGGCTAGATTAAAGGTAGATCATTCTGGAGTAGAGGGTGAAACAGTAATTAAAGGCAAGAAAAAGACTATTCTTGCAGTAGACCCCGGACAATACTGCCTAGAACTTACAAATGGAACAAAGGTTTACGGTCAAAGCCCAGTTATTAGGTTATACAACCAGAGGTTTATGTACAAAAAATACGTTCAATCTGCAACCGGTAGTGGTAGTGGGACTTACGTTAAGACTGTCATGGCTACAGATTTAAAATCTAGCCTCGAAGATAATGACGGTGGTTTTAATTGTGGTAAACCAAGCGGTTGGATTGAGGATTTTGATTCTTTAGACGACAAAACTAAGGCTCTTATTAAGAGTGTCAAAAGAACTCGAGTGCTTTTTGGTTTAGTCTCTATTAGCAATCCTGTTAATAACAAGGGAGAAGAAGTAGATGCAATAAAAGAAGTTCCTTTCATTTGGGAAATTGATAACCGTGATGCTTTTAAAATTATGGCTGAACCCATAAAAGAAATGGCTGTAATCAACAGCATACTTCCTCAACATAATTTGGTGTTAAATACAGAAGAGCGCACTATACCTACTGGGGCTAAGTATTATTTACCTAGTGTCAAACTTGAAGAGAAAGTTTTAGATTTGTTAGATGGGGATCAAACCATATTTAATGATTTCAATAATTGGATTTTTTCATATAATGAATATGTTCTTAAAGCTCATAAGGCTTCGGAAAAAGTTTTAGATGTATCCGCAGATGCAGAAACTCCTCCTACCAAGAGGCTTAGTAAGAAGGATAAAGAAGTAAAAGATAAGCCTCTTAAGGATTTAGTTAAAGAAGAGTTGGACGATAGAGAATGGGATGATGCTTAACTTTAGCTAATTGTTTTAAACGTACCATCCGTTAGGTATGGCTCTCCTATCGCCTTGCGTCGGGCAGGGTTAACGGAACCCGACACTTTTTTCGGAGGAATTATGATTGGATATTCACAGCTTATAGCTTTTAAGAATGGTGAAGCGGATAAAAATAAAATAGGTGTTAAATTAGGGCGTATTTGTATTGATAAAAATGTCCCTGTTCAAATCGTTGCTAATTATTTCGGTGTATCTAGGGTTGCTATTTACGCATGGTTTTGTGGAGAGGCAGAACCTCGTAAGAAAAAACTAAGTGAGATAAACGATTTTATAAAAAATTTGAGAGATTAAATATGCAAGAATTTTTCCAAACGGTTCTTGCTAGTGAAGGATTTTATTGTGTTGTAGGTATAAATATAAACCTACCAGAGCAAAGAGCGCACAGGTTTTTTAAAACACTAGAAGAAGCAGACACACATATAGAGAAATTTTTATCTCAAGATAGAGATATTTATTTTGGATTATCAACATTTGTAGACCCGAAAGCTCCAAAACCAAGGGCTAAAAAAAACTGCCATAGTTGTAAATCTTTTTGGTTGGACATAGATTGCGGAGAAGATAAGCATGAAGCTAAAAGGGGTTACAAAACTAAAGAGGACGCAGTATTAGCTCTAAGTGATTTTTTACAAAAGACTAAATTACCAAACCCTTGGGTAAATGATTCTGGTAACGGTGTACACGTTTACTTTCCCTTGGAAGAAAACATAAGTATTGAAAAATGGAACCCTCTAGCTAAAGCACTAGTGGCTTTATGTAAAGAACATAACTTGTTAATAGATGCCGCTGTTACTATTGACGCTGCGAGAATCTTAAGAGTACCGGAAACATATAACTTTAAAAATGGCGGACGTAAGCTAGTGAAGGTTCTTCAACGCACGGACCTTAAGCACAGAGTTGAAGAGCTTGAAAAGTTATTACCACAAGATGTAATTGTTGAGAGCGCTAAAGTTCCCCAAGAAGCTAAAAGATTGTCTTTAGTTGATAAAGCAAAACGTGATAATTATAGTAGTTTGTTTGGGGTGTTGGCTAAGAAATCTTTAAAAGGTAAAGGCTGTAATCAAGTTGCAATTGCAATTAGAAATCAGGCTAATACGGGGTACGATACTTGGCGGGGTATGTTGTCTTTAGCTCAGCATTGTGATGATAGGGACACCGCTATTCACAAACTATCAAAAAAACATCCTGAGTACAATTATGAGACTACAGAAAAAGTTGCAGAAGATACACAAGGAGAGGACAAAGGACCGTTTTTATGCTCTACTTTTGAGAGAAACTACCCTGAGGGTTGTAATGGTTGTAGTGTAAAAGGAGATTTTAGTAGCCCAATTGCTTTAGCAAGAATTGTAGAAGCCTCGGCTGTACCTAAGAGTATTTATGACTTAGTGCCTCCCTGCTCAGATAAAGTAATTACCACAGAAGCAGTTGAAGAGGAAGAAGCAGAAGAAGCGGGAGATTTAAGTTACTCTATGCCCGCTCCATATTTTTTAGGTAAGAAGAATGGTGGCATATGGAGAACTGGGAGTGATGGTGAAGATGTATTAGTTTATAAATTTAATTTGTTTGTACTTAAAAGAATAGACGACCAAAACGAGGGAGAGAGTGTTTGTCTTAGGTTGCAACTACCTAAAGACCCACCAAAAGATTTTACGATTGCGAGTGCTGACGTTGCGTCTTTGGATAAATTAACTAGTAAATTAGCCTCAAAAGGTGTGATGGCTCATAGTTATAAAATGATAAAACAGTATATAGCAGACGTATATTCAAACCTACAGATACAAAAAGAGGCAGACGTGGCACATCATCAATTTGGTTGGACAAGAAAAGATTCTTTTGTTGTTGGTACTTCAGAGGTTATTAATAACAAAAAACAATATGTGCCGCCTACAGTGGCAACTTCTGACATGGTGGATTGGTTTCGCTCAAAAGGTGATATAGAAAAATGGAAAGAAGCCTTTAATAGTTATGGTAGAGAAGGTATGGAAGGTAATGCTTTTGCGGCACTATCTGCTTTTGGCTCGCCTTTGTTAAAGATAGCTACCAACCATAAAGGTATTATGCTGAACTTAAAACATAACGACAGTGGCTCAGGTAAAACAACTACATTAAGAGTCATAAACTCTGTATGGGGGCATCCAGAATACCCGCTACGTGCGCCGCATGATACTAAGAACTCTTTAGCCCAGAGGATGGGAGTTCTAAATAACATACCTTTTACTATAGATGAGCTATCTAATACAAAGCCTGAGGACATATCTAACTTGCTTTATGCGGCAACCCAAGGACGTGGTAAAGATAGAATGGAGAACAACAGAAATGCTTTGCGGGTGAATAATACTACATGGGCAACCATAACTATAACGAGCGGTAATTCTTCGTACTACCTCAAACTGCATGAGATTAAAGATTTACCAAAGGGTGAGATAATGCGGTGCGTTGAATATAGTATGCCCGAACATACGCTCATATCTGTAGATGAGGGTCGGCGGCTTTTTGACGAGGTACTACTAGAAAATTACGGACTTGCATGGTACCCATACATATGTGCAATACAGGCAAATAGAAAGTCAGTTACAGAGCAAGTTAAAAAGCACATTGATGTACTACATAAATCTTTAAATCTAAGTTCGGCTTATAGATTCTACTCAATGTTGGGCGCAGTCAATATTGTAGGCGGTAAGGTAGCTCAAGAATGTGGACTTCATGATTATAATTTAATCCGTTTGAATGAGTTCTATAAAGATACTATTACGGATATAAAGACAGACTTGAATATAGATAAGAAGGACTACAAAGACTATCTAGCTAAGTTTTTAACTGATAATTATAATGACTACACATTGGTCATTAATAGTACATCTGATGCTAGAAAAGGTAAGATTGTTGAGCCTCCGTTACACACCCCTAGAAGGGCTACAAAAATAAGAAAAGAACCGGATACTGGGTTAATCTATATAGATACTGGGTTTCTTCGGAGTTCTTGTGCGCAATCACAGACAGATGTTGGAGATTTAGTGGTGGATTTAATAAAGAGTAAGCACATAATTAAGAAAGGGGTAAGGAAAGGGTTATCAAAGGGTACACCTTTAAGCTCTCTGCCTACGCCTACTATTGTTTTAGATGCTTCTAAATTAGATATAGATGTTTATAAAGATGAAGTCTAATGGGATTATATTTGTTATACCGTGGGATAAATTTAAACTAGGAACCTCTATATTTATCCCTACACTAAAGCCTGAGAATACATTAATAGCATTTCGTAGGGAGGCTACTAAAGAAGGGGTGGATTTTGTATATAGAATAGTAGTTGAAAATGATATACAGGGGTTGCGATTTTGGAAAACGTAGGCTATTATTGAAATTCCTTCGCTGTTTTATTAAAGACCCCGGTTTACTTTCCTTTTCTGGGGTTTTTTTTGTCCTCAATATTCCTTATTTTGTAATAATTGTTGAGTTGGCGTAGTAAGGCTTTGTAAACTTGGGTTTAAACTTACACCGTCAAACATATTAGACTTTGTAAATTTTCTTCTAATTTTTCTTGATTTAGATATAAACTTTCTATCTAAAGGTAGCTGTGGGAATTGTTTAGAAAACGGTTTCATTTCATCATTGTAAAATCTTCTAACAATATCAGAACCTCTACCATGTCGTTTTTCCAATAAGAAATATTGGTTAGCTAAATTAGTACGTCTTTTAAGTATTGCTTGTTCTATGTTTTTAGCTTTCCTATTCATCTCATACTGTAGAGATACCCGTGAAGGAGAGAAACCCATAAATTGAAAAATTAATTCTCTGGCTGTTAAATCTTCTGCTACGGGATCACCTCTTTTAGTCAACACACTATCATCATCCATAGCATATCTTGTAGATTTTAAAGGATTTCTTAAAAACACAGGAGTCATTTTCTCTATACCTCTGGATGTATTACCTTGCATTATGTCATCCATACCTTGAAAAAACCCTCTTCCCATTGAAACACCTGCACCTAACAAATCATCAAACACAAAATTAGCTTTTTCTGACGGAGAATAATCTGGTACTTCTCTAATTCCTAATATCCCACCAACAAGAGGTAAAGAACTAGATATATTCCCACCACCTAGTAGAAAGCTGCTTTGATATCCTACTCTAGAAGCAACATCTATACCTGTTACTTCATTTACAAGTCCTTTATATACTATTCTAGCCCCCGTTGGACCTAACGTATCTTCAAGTCCTTTTGCAAAAGCTGTATCAAAATCGTATGGCTCATCAGGATCATCAAATATAGCGTTCATTAAATCTCTTAAAATATAATAAAACGGCATACCTGTTGCCCCAGCCATTAAAGCAGACATACCCATCAATACAGAAAATTGATATAAGGCTTGTTTTTTTACATCCGGGGGACTATTACCAAGCATTTGCTTAAACATATTTATATATACGGCTGCCATAAAAGCTGGAAACTTTTTAAACATTCCAATAAACCGTATAGCTGGATTCATAAATATTTGGGGTGCTTGATCTGATGCGTATGAACCTTGTGATTCAGTAATCATATCGTTAGTGAAGTCAAATGCCTCTACGCTACCTTTCCTAAGAACTTTAGTTCTACCCAGCATTTTTCTTTTAGTTGCTAATCTATAAGCGGCTAACGCAGTTACTTCTCTATTTACAAGCTCTGCTTTTTGAAACATATAAGCAGATGCCTTATTAAACTTATCGTATAGTATTTCTTTTGTGCCAGCATCTTTTAAAGACTGCTCCATTTCATACATTTGCATACCAGAGCGCAGTTCTCCTAGTTGGTCATTATGCAGCAACATATCTAACTCATCTCTAGTTAGAGCAAATTCTTCTTTTAATTGTTTTTCATCTAAGGTCCTTAAATACTCTAACCTTTCTGACATATTACCGCTTGTTAAGAATCGGCTGTTTTTAAGAACTGTTTTATAAGCAGATAGTATGGCAGTTTGTACTTCTAACATTCCTTTAGGGGTATTGCCAAATCTACTAAGTAGTAATGGCATTGTAACCCCCGGGACCTGAGTCATATTAACCAAAGCAGAAGCTGGGTTGTATCCTAGATACCATAAGAACCCTGTACGGTTAGCTAAATTAGCCCATTTATCAGCTCCTGTAGGCATTTGAGTTTGTCTCTCCCTTATGTTTTCTAGAGCATCAGCTAGTTTTTGCGCTCTACTTTTATCTCTTCTTTGTTGTTCATTAAGAATAGGAGCTGATTTTATTTGGTTAGTTAGACTATCCATCTGCACTTGAAAATCACCCAAGTTTTCTAAATTACCTAATTGCGTAGCGTATCTGTTAGACATCTCTGCAAAGGTTTGTAGTATGTCTGTTTCATACCCCGGTGTTTTACTATCTCTTTTTAATAATTGTTTCTTAACAGATGTTTCTGGAAATGCTAAGTCAGTAGCTTTTTCTAGTTGTGCTTCTAATTTACTTATTTGCGCTGTGTATTTAGTTGTTCCTTCTTCAGCATCAAGTTTTGCAGCTCGTGATCTGTCAAAGATTGTCTTTCTTAATTCAGCTTTAAGGGTTTCAAAAATGTTAGATATTTTTCTAGATTGCTTTGCGGATATTTTTTCCCCGTTTAACCGATCTGTTTTATTAAAAATTTCTATAAGAGAAGCATCAACCCCATCTTTAATTAAGTCTTGAACAGCTTTTTCACGTTCAATCTCGGTCTTATAGGCAAAGTTATAATCTAACTTTGCACCTCTAACAATGGCAGAATCGTCATCAGTGGTTTGCTCCCCTTCTTTTTTTGGTGCATCAAGAGGCTCATACACATTTAAAATATAATCTCCATCTCTTAGGTGAGCTAAGTAAGCATCCCGATCTGCTTTAGCATATTTTGCTTTTACATCTTCTATCTTTCCAAATACATCAGCAGATGTTTGAGCATCTGGTTTGCCTTTTTCGCCAAACCTAGTTTTTATTAAACCTATGGTTGCTTTAATATATGCGTTTCTAAAGAAGATATAGGTTTCAAACATACCTTTAACAGCTTTTGTAGCTTTTGCTCCACCTTTCATATTCCCTAATTTTTCAAACTCTCTAGTTAAACTATCAAACTCTTTAACTTTATCTACAGTTTGTTCTGCGAACGGGGCATATGCGTCTTTATAGGTTATTGTCTCACCCTCATAATCTTCCCTAGTTTTATTAAATATATCGACTTCTGCGTTAGACATTCTATTTGCCAGACGTTCTGCTGCATCATAAGTTTCTCTATGATTAATTTTTATATCTGTTAGTAAGTCTAAGGCTTTGTTTTTTGCGTATCTAGCATATTCTTCTGTTTTAGCTCTAGACCGTTTAAAGGTTTTATTTAT
>CERA01000308.1_pt1 | contig 13556 bp, 5 predicted proteins | sample 530881 | NCBI WGS metagenome assembly CERA01 (sample SAMEA2621061, study PRJEB7988) | marine metagenome | biome: marine biome (ENVO:00000447); feature: deep chlorophyll maximum layer (ENVO:xxxxxxxx); material: "saline water (ENVO:00002010), including plankton (ENVO:xxxxxxxx)" | depth 50 m
CAGCGGAGTTTAATTTTGTGTAAACAGCTCACCCTCTTAATGGGGCCGGATACATAATTAAATATAGAGAAAAAACGCTATCTATTCAATAGGCTACTGATTTTGTGCAGCTCCAAGGCCACTTGCGCCCATACCAGTCATCAAACCACCAGTACGTTCCATAGCAGAAGCTTGTCTGCGTTGCCGCAATTTTCTAATTTGGGCAGTTGCATCAGAGTCTAAACCAAATTCTGAAGCCGCCAATTCGCTAGTCGTGACTCCCTTGTCCGATAACGTAGCTTGAGTTAAACCAGCTTTAGGAGCTAAGACAGCTCCAACTTGCCCTTCAGGAATAAATCGATTAGCAAGTTGTCTTGCTACGCCTTTTTCTAAACCTTGCCCAGTTGCTTGTACCGCTGCCGCAGACAAACCAGCAGATTCTAATTGCAAACGTGACTCTATAGCGGTTACAGCTCTTTCAGGATCTAGAAAATAAGCTATAAGTTCTCCGTCGTTTTCTACACCAACCCCGTACAAATCACGCAACTGGTTTTTAAGTTCAGGGTTAACGTTTTGTGCCGCTGACGCAGCTAAAGCTACTCGCGTAGTTAATTCAGTTTCAGAAACGTCATTGCCGATAAATTCAGCAAGGTCTTCCTCAAGGTCATAAAAACCTTTTGGGAATCCTGCCTGGGCTACTATTTGACGGTATTTTCGTTCCATGCCTATGTATTCACCAGCCGTTATAGGCGTTAGTCCTTGTTGTTTGCGTATATCCATACCTCTAAAGCGTTGTTGATATTCAGGTTCGGCTCGAAGCAATCTAGGGATTTCAGCTATGTTTGTCCCTTCCAAAAGCATTCGATGAGCGACAGGAACAAGACTTTCCAAACCGTATTCTCGTAAAGCATCTAAAATAATTTCTAAAGAATCTCGATCATCTTGCGTTTCTAGCGCTGCCATCACAGGATCTACAACATCATCAGCCATTACGCTACCTCCCCAAATGTTTGACCAATCGCAAACGCCAACGCCCTTGCGCTTTCTTTCGCTGAATCTGTCTGTTGCCATTCAGGAAGCGCACGAACATATTTCTGGACTTCAGAAAACGTCATAGGCCGGGCTTCTGTACCTCCGTCAGGAATGTACTGAACTACGTCAGAAAATTCTCCCAACATATCTACCGGCCTGCCTAACATATTTTCGATTGATTGTTTATAAGGCTCAAAATACAACTGCGGAGTTACGCCCATTTCATTAATAACCCTGTCAAGAGTTGGAAATGTTGAAACAGCTAAATGCTTTAACATTTGCTCAAATTCAAGTTCTGTAGATACCCCGGCATAAATATCTTCAGCCCATTGATTAGCGGCAGTATCCGATAAAGGCGTGTAATACTGATTCGCAAGCTGTTTAAGAGCATCACGACCAGCCCCAAAGCCAGAAATTTCATTAGACATTGTGGCAAACTCAAGTTCGTCAACTAACAAACCCCGTATATAATCCTGGTCTTGAGATTCTCCAAGGCGAAGAATTTGCTTGGCTAAAGCTATTTCTCGTTCGCCGTCTAATTCAAATCCTAAAAATTGGGCTTCTCCTCGAAGTGTCGTTAACACCCCATCCAAGTATTCTGTTTTTCCAGGTTCACTTAATTGCGCCCATTCAATATCAAATAATCTCATCGCAGAGTTTGTGTTTTGCCACCACTCTGTTTTTTGCATTAACGTCAACACCCTAGAAGTGTCTGTTATGCCGTTATTAACAATGTAATTTATGACAGGAATATCAGTTACTTTATCAGGGTCGTCTAACGCTACCGGAGTGCCATCAGCAGTTAAACCTATCCGTAAATCATCTTGACTTGCGTCAAAGAAAAACGCTGAACCTCCAAATTGTTCAGCTAGTAACGTTTGGACTGCGCTTCTATCAGCTTGTCTTTGCTGCACATAAGAAACCCCTGCACCTACCTTTTCGGTTTCTTTTTCTTCTTTTTTAAGTTCACTATCAGCTTCTACTTGACCTGTTCCACCTTGCGTAAGGAACCCTGCCCAATTAGCAAAAGCGTCATCGCCTTTAGCTAATTCTGATTCAACAATTTGCGTGTCCTTCGCTATTTGTGCTTGCATTTCCTGGGCGGCTTCAACTCCGCTCCACACACCTTGAACCGTTTGCGGTTCTGTAGGTACAGGCGCTTTGATTGTTCTTGTAGATACGGGTTCAGTTGAAACTGCGGTCACAGACCCCGGATTAGCAATAGCCTCACTTACAGGCTCCCATGAATCCGAACGATTTAATGTATTAAACAAAGCCTCAATATCAGGAATGTTTTGTTCGATTGCTTCTTGTTGTTGGGTAAGGAAAGCATCAAGAGCTGTAGGGTTATCTAAAGCGACGTTTGAAGGCAGCGTTAAATCAGCGTCGTCAAGTAAATCGCTGATTTTCTGTACTGTGCCTTTTTCTTTTTTACCCCTTACCCCAGTTATCGTTTCTTTGTATGGTTCGCCAATAAGAACCATTATTTTGTCGATAACAGACAAAACTTTATTTGCTTGTTCTAGCTTGCCTTTAGTTTCGTCATATAACGCTTCATACGCTTGCCCTTCTTCTGAACTCCGAAGTATTACCCGGCCATCTTCAAAAACATAAACGTCATCACTTCTGTAAAGCCCTCTACCTGGATCTTCGCTTCGTTGTCTATTGCGATTGTCTGTAAGGTCAAACGACATCATCCACCCCCCATGCCTATAGCGTTCATCATTAACCTACCAGCATTCACATACTCCATAGCTTCAGCTTCTTCAGGATTTTGTTGAGCAGCAAATTCCACAGCTTGAGCGCCAGGACTTAACTGCATATCCGGGTAAGACGCTTGCATCCCATGAATATGTTTCACAAACTGTCTCATCTCCATATCATTAGGTAACCTTCCTATGCTCCCACGATACGTTTCTTTTAATATGCCGTTTAACGCAGCCGGGTCAATAAGTCGAATAACTCTAGGAGCTGTTTTTTCAGATTCTTTAATTTCTGCAACACGCTGATCAAACAACGTTTGAATTTCTTCAGGAGAAAGTTCTTTAAGGCTTTCTCTAGACAATATGTCTACAAAAAACGGGTTTTCCATTGGGGCGACTCTTGCAGCTAATTCAATAGTTGCGGATATTGCATACGCGTAACCAACTTGATTTACCGAACCGTCATCGTTAAAAATATCTTCGTAACTTCTATACGCAGAAGGAACCGAAATAAACATTTCCCTAGCTAAAGTAGCTTGATCGATTGGAGATAACCCACTAAGGATTCCGTAAATATCTTCTAACGTCACATAAGTATCTGGAGTACCTGGAATATTGCCAGCGCCCCCCATAGCACCAGGAGCGTCATAATAAGTTGACCTGTCAAATTTTTCACCAGGAATTGTTTTCAAAACGTTATCTGGAACAGTTTGATTACGATTAGCGTTAGCAGCGTTAAAACTGTTTTGTACTTCTTCTTCTATCGGCATTACGCCACCATCAATTCTGGTCGTTCTAGCACACTTACAAAGCTCTCTGGGGGAACCATATCCCTAGCAAAGTAACGGTCATATATTTTAGAAAATTCAGGTCGCATAGCTAACATTTCTTTTTGCGTTGTCCACCACAATAATAGGTCAACATTGCTGTTTGCCGAAAGGTCCAAGCTGCCATCTTCTTCTTCTTTTCTGCGAAGCAACTCTCCCTCTACCTGACCGCGTATATCAAAGTAATCTACAATATGCCTAAACGAAGGCCGAGCTTGAATATGGGGATCTTTCATCGCATCAATAAACCCATCAACATACCCAACAATTTTTTCTTGAACGTTAGCGTTTTCAAAAGCCGCAGCCCAAGCAGGATGCTCGCTTTTAATTTTAGCTATTTCTTGATTCTTCCAATCACGCAACCAAATATTTGTGCTGTGATTCAAACTTGTAGGCAAACCTACTTCAAGATTGCTGTCTTGTTGCGATCTAACTTTCGACATAACTACATCGTATTTTTTCCAACCAAGTTCAGTTTCAACGTCTGAAAGAGTTTCAAGAACTGTTTTACGTTCACGGCGTTTCCGAGGATCTGAAGGACTTACTGCTTGTTGTTGCTGTATGCGGTAAACCGCTTGACTAAATTTGTATTCTTCATCAGAGCCTCCCAAACTATACGTCAAGAACGCACCGATACTTGGATGAGCTTCAACAAGATCTACAACAGCGTCACGGGCTGCTTCTGAAACAGCGGAAGCAGCAACTCCATCATTAAGACGAGTCATTCTTGCTGTCAAAGCAAACAAATCTTCACCATACTCGGCCAAGAATCTTGCATCTCCTTCTTTAATCCCAAATTCTTTACGCAAATCTCCAGCAATGTCTTGCAAATCTTTGTAAGTAGAAATTGCCGTTGTAGATGTCGGAGATACCAAACCAACTGTAATACGGAACATAAAGAAATTTCTGGCTCTGTCATTTGCTTCGTCAATCCAAGCATTTACCTGCAATTCGTTAGATAAATCTATTGGGATTCCAGCTTCTTCACGTTCGACGTATATTTGCAAAGCCATTGATTGAACAACCCGTTCTTTTGTTGGGGTGTCCATAGCTAAATTAACAATATTTTGTTGATACGCAGGTAAGAAACCTGAAATCATTCTTTGAGTGAAACTGCCTTCTGGATGCCCTAATGGAAACATAAAGTTTAATGTTTCTTCAAGGTCAGGAGTTTTTAATACTGCTTCTCTAACAGGTATTGTCAACAACGGACCAAAGCCAGGCATACCGCTTTGGACCATTGACATCAAACCTTCTTTACTAAACCGGATAACTTGCGTGTCAGTTATGTCTCCTAATACGCCAGGTCGTAATTTCTTTGGAATTTTTTCAACGTAACTTGGCAACCTAAATGTAAGGTAAGTATTTCCATTTTCATCTTTAATTTCTGTTATGCCAAAAGTTTCAGCGTTCCACGGAGCTGTATACATGCGCCATGCTTTCCCAACAAACGCAGGGTTTTCTACCGTTAACCTTCCCCATCTTCCAAGAACTTCTTGCCAAGCATTTAAGAATGGAAAAATGTTTCTAGTTATTTCAGCAAACCTGGTTTCTTCAGCAAGGTCATACAACAAATCTTTAGTTTCTTTCAAAGCGTTTTTACGAGCTTGTTGTTCTATCCCTCGCAACGCTCTTTGCGATAATTCAATTCCGTTAGGCCCAGCATGTTTAGAAATAAGTCTAATAACTTCTCGTTCGTATTTAGTTCTAAAATACGGGTTACGGGATAATTCATCTGCTGGTATTGTCCCAAACGTGTTGAATAAACCTTCAATACGGTTACCCACTGTTTGACCAATTCCCGGTAAACGATTAGAACTAACTGTTCTTAAATTAGGGGCCGCTACTGCTGCAAAATCTGGTGAAATTTCATTACGAATATTATTTACCAACATCATCGGTTTATTTTCGTGACGTTCTTTCCTGAATTGCACTTTAGCTTCTTTGAATATTTCAAATTTTTCTTCTGACAAAAACTTTTTAGGGTTAGCGTCAATTTCATCTAAACTCTTTGCACCCAGCTCATTCAAAAACGCTTGCAAAGCAACAGGGTCATCTGGAGAAGGCGCATCAATAAAGCTACGAGGCAGCGGTTCTTGTGAAACCTCACGACCCAAAATATCTTTCATCGCTTGTTCGCTTTCCAAATATTTTTTAACGTCGTTCCATGTTATTTCTTCCCGGTTTTGCACTCTTGCACGCAGCTCATTAAAGCCGCCTTCTATTTGTGGAAGAACCTGGTCAAATTCTTTAACAATGACTTCAGCAGCCATCGTATAATCTCGATAATACACTTCATCAAAATTATCTGTTTCGACTACCTTTAACCGCTCTCTCAAAGATTTATTTTTACGCAAACTAGCAGCTATTTTTGCGACACGAACTTCATACGGTTCATCTGACCAAATAATACGGTGGAAATCAACGTCGAATCTGCTGCCAATCGCAGTATACCTGTTCATTTGAGTATCCCAATTACGGCCAAACGTAACTTCATCTACATTCCCGTCACCTAAACGCATCAACTGAACGTCAGCGGTTCCAGTCTTAAATTCATTTTCCCAATGCGTTCGCCTGCTTCTAAGCATAGACATCACAGAACCAGTAGAAGAAACCTCTCTACTTATCATTTCCCTGTGTTTAGAATCATCACCATAAGCGTTTCTAACAACTGCACCTTCAATATTGTAATTACCAAACCCTGCTTCCTGCATTAACGCATCCGCTTTTTGCATATTGTCGGCAATTAATTCAGTGTTTACAGACACCACACCATTTTCACCCTGTTTAATGGTCCCACGATTAGTGGCTTTTTGGATGACACGTTCAACTTCTTTTTGCATCCCTTCGCTTCTAGCAAGCATCGCTAACGCGTACTCTCTTAAATACACATCTTCTTCCAAGATTGCATCATGAAGCAATTTCCTAGCTTCTGCTTGCAACTGTTCAGCTATTTGCAAACCAATGTTTTGTTGAGCAACGTCGTTCAAGCGCCGCCAACGCTGCACATAATGGTGCATCGCCCAAGCAGCTCCTAAAGCCGGGTGAACCAAAGTCGCACCCACAACACCACGAATAGCAGAAGGAACAACTTTAGTGCTTGACGCTACTTTGTCCCTTGCTCTTTTTGCTGTTTCTTTAGCGTGCATTTCATAAATAGATTTGTAACTTGTATCAATTAAATCAAAATTATCTTCAACCAAAGCAAGACGATCCCCAAAATTATTTTCATCAAATCGCCGATTATGTTTTGTTTCAAATTTATCTAATAAATCGTCGCCGTACCCTTCAACAAGGTCACTCGCTTTCAAAGAAATATCATCAAAGACTTCTTGATAACTAAAATCTAGCCCCTGAACAGCGTGCGCTTCTTTCATGCGTCTTGTAGCCATAATCAAATTAGATAACTCAGTTGTCACGCCAAGATCCGCTGCACGACGCAACGTTTCATCAATTTGAATACGCAACGCCCATTTTGGTGTAAGCAAAACTAAAGGCCGCCAAATTTTCATCGTGCTATCAGCAGTTTGACTTCTCACAGCAGCTACCGAATTTGCCGTTTTTCTAAGCAAACCTATTTCTCGCATTTTATCTAAATCAACCTGTTGTTCTTCTAGCTTTTCTTTCAACGGCTGTTGAGCTTCTTTGCGTAATTCAGCAGCTTCTTTTCCGCTTATTTTCTCGCCTTCAAGATCTTCCGCAATTTTTTGCAAATTCTTAGCTTCGTTTGCTTCTAATATTTCAATATCTTTAGCATACTTTTCAACAATTTGATCGTATTCAGATTTTGCAGTTCTTCTACTTCTAGGAACAGAAACGCCTTGTTCGTGCATAATGCCCCGAACTGCCCTACCGACAACATCCCATCTAGGAATAATTGAAGATTGTTTCATCATCGCAGGGCTTAAATCACTAACAATTTTTGTAGGAATGCCATTTTCGTCAAGGATCGTTAACCCTTCACGCCTGTATTTCCCTGATGTGATTCCTTCTGAAACTTCTTCCACTGTAGCAAACGGACTTGGCTGTGTCCCTGCCGCTTGAGTGCTTCTTTGAGTGAAAGGCCGCCGTTTACCTTCCGAAGTTGAAATTTTCCTATCAACCAGGTTATTTTTCATAATGCCAGCGGTTTCATACGCTTCTTGCAAAGACATATCTAATTTAACGCCAGCTTTGTCAAGTAATTTATCTCCACGTTTAGCCCATTCAATGTTTTTTGATTCAAACAAAGTTTGTAATTTTTCAACACGGATAGCTTCTGTGTTCTCTGCAAGTATTAAAGCTATCTCAGCCATAAATTCAAATTGCTCTTGATAACTTACAAGTTTTACTTCGACAACGCCCTGGTCCCCAATTTTTTGTATTCTTCTAGTTGAAGCTGTATTGTCACCTGCTAATTCAGCAATCGTTTCTTTATCTAAACTTCCCCCATTCATTCTGATTTTAACTTTTCCAGCTTGTTCAACAGCTCTCTCAACTTGCGTTAAAATTGTTTGAGTGTTATTCCAATTAAGCATCGAATGAGGCAATCTTTGGTTAAACATTCGGAAAACTCTGACACCAAGCGGACTGGCAACAGAACGAGTAAAGTACTCTGTCATTTCAACATCGCCTAATTCATGTATCAAATCTAACGATGTTTTTCCTTTAGCTTGTAAGCTAATTATTTCAGTTGGGCTTACGCCAGCCCTTAGCAACCATTCAGCATCAATCGCCGGGACACCTGTTTCTTCAACAATATTTGGTTTGCGGCCTTCTTTTATTGACGCTTTAGCTGTTTGATATTTTCGTTGTGTAGCGCTGCTGCGAGCAATATAAGGAGCCGCATAATAAGTATCTATCATGCCGCTACGACCTTTTATAAGAAAATCTGATTGCCCAATCCCAAATTCAGCTTCAGCAATAACCACTTCCATCACTACTTCTAACAAAGCAATGCTCCCAGGGTCATCCATGTATAATTCTGAAAGTGTTGGCGCACCTGGAACATCACCGCCAAACAAAGCAGTATTACGTTCTAATATTGACTTTTTGGCCAATTCAAGATCGAAAAGAACTTTCCAATCAATTTCGTTCATTACTTCTATCACAGGCCCAATTTCTTGCGTCAAACTTAAAATTTCAGCTTCAAGAGCTGCTGTATCTGATGCAACACGTTCTGTTGATAATTCACCAAATTCATTAAATTCAACTACCTGCGTTTCTTCACTATCAGCTAATTCATCTCTTATCCGCATATCTAACGGGTCACGAACCTTATCTGCGTTTACCTGGTCAACAAGATTCATAAGTTCATGTTTCACTAAATTAAGTGAACTATTTGTTTCATCTACGCCAGGAATGTGGCGTTTAACGCCAACACCAAAATGGTCACTGGTTTTCTTCGCTCTGCTAGTTGCTTTTTCTACACCAAAATTATGTTGGACTAATTCTTCATACAGTTCTTTAGCGTTCTTAAACGTTTTATTAAAATCAGGCAAATCATAACCGTACAACCGGAGTTGCTCTATTGTTTGATCGGCACGTTTCGTAGGATCAATACTTACTTTGCCTTTTTCTTTATCCAAAATTTTATTGATCCTGTAACCGCCATTATGTTTTTTAAGACTTACAACAACAACTTTGCCGTTTTCTTTAACTATCTCTATTCTGTTTTCTGTTCTTGTTTTAGAACCACGCAACCGCAACATTGGCCGTTTACCACGACCTGTAGCCATAACAACATGTGCGCCGTTTCCTTCGTCAACTGTTTGATAAACAACTCCTGGTCGTGGACCTTCATAAAACGAGTCAGTTCCTTCGTATTTAACTTTCGTTGTTAATTTACGTCGTTTGCCGCCATGCACTTTTTGAAGTAGCCGTAAAGCAATTTCTTTTGGAGTTAAATCACGGGGGTTAGTTACAAGATCTTCGTTTATTTCCCGGTTAACTTTTTCAACTATTTCTAATTTTCTTGTTTCAATAAGTTCTGCTTGCCGAGTCCCGGATACTTCTACCCAATCAGTGTCTTTAGCTTTTTTAAGTTTTTTAAGAGATTCAGCTACTAAACCTTCATATTTTTCATACAATTCAAGGTTCAAATATTTAGCTTCGTCTTTCAAAGCTGCTAGTTCTTCTTTAGGCAAAATTTGGCTGCTTTCAAGAACATCTAACAGCTCCCCCCACATTTCGTCGTGCATTTTTAGAAATTCATCAAAAACACCTTCATGGAACATGTGAGGATCTAAACCAACTTTCTTTAACCATTGTCTTGACGCATAAACAAACCTTTCAGATCCGGTCCCCCAAGAAAAATCTTTGCCGTATCTTGGCCCAGACTGTCTATCTTTACCCAACCTATGATCTACTGCTTTACGCTCTAATATTTTCAAAGCATCTACTACGCCCTCAAAAGTTGTAGGCATCGATTTTCTTGGAATTGGTAAAGCTAAACCTTCTGTTATCCCATAAGTATGTAGTTGCGTTCTAAACGCTTCTTCATCTAACGGAGCGCCTTTTTCTTTGAAAACCCAAAACTCATCAGAGTTAGCAAAAAAACTATCTGGGTTATCTATAAGCGTTTTTCTGATGTAACCCCGTATTCCTTCTACTTCAGCAAGATCTAAAACCTCAAACCCTTCAACCCCTTTAACAACAATAGCCCCTGTTCTTGGATTGAACCCACGAAGGTCTTTATCTACACCATTTACTTTTGCTTGGACTTTCCCAAATTTGTTTTGTTGCCCACGTTTTATTTTAATTAACGGTTGTCTTTTTCTTGGTTTTCTGCCAAGAGCTTCCCGTGTTTGTTTTCTTCTAAGGACAGATTTTTCAAAATCAGATCCGGGGATTGTCTCATAAAATTTCCTTACAAAAATTTCTGTTTGTGTTTTATCTAACCCAAGTTCAGTAAGAACTTCAATGTACGCTAGTTCTAATTCATTAAGCGAATTTCCAACAACTTCTCGTTGTTTAAGTTTTGTTTTAATTTTTCTTAATAATTGAATTGGTTTTTCTTTACCAGCTTGAGCTTGAATAAATTTTTCTTGCTCTTTGAAATGATTAAAGTAATTGTTTTCTACGCCAGCGATCATGTCATCTAAAGAAGCTTCAAGGAAAATTACTTCATCGTCAGCCATGTCTCCGTATAAAAGATCTTCTCTATAGTCCAGTTCGTAAAGTTCATCTTCATCAAGAGTGTTAGTAACCCGGTCCATCGTTCTATCAAAAAATTCTTGGCTAGATACTTCAGATTCCACCACTCTTATCCTTGGCACAATTTCAGTTTCTAAAATATCTTCACGAGCTGAAGCAGCTTCTCCTAAACCTTCAATTTCACCTGCTGCGACTGCTTCTGGGCTTTTTGCAGCATCTTCTTTAGATTTAATTATTTGTTCAAGAGAAGGCGTTTCATCAGCGTTAGCAAAAATTGATTGTGTTGAACTGTCGTAAGTAGCTGACGTTAAACTGTCAACCATGTTTTTTGCTTCAGTTAACGTATCAAAGGTACGCAATTTTGTACTAGCAGGATCTTGAGCTGTTTTCTTTATCCCAAATGCTCTAAAATCTTCGCGTGGGTTAATCCCCACTTGCCACTTAGGTCCACCTATTCTGTCCAGTTTTTTAATATGAATTACTGCTACTATTTCTTCACCAGTACGAGAATCAATAAAAGTTCGTTCTTTGCTGTAAACATTTTTAAATCTTGGGTGTTTAACCCATTTTGTTTTAGTGCTTTCAACTGCTCGGTTAACTGTAGTGTCAAAAATATCTTGATCTACTACAAATCTTTCTGGTTCTAATACCTCTGGTAAAACAACTTCATCAACTGCACCTGTTGTTACCTGCCCTAACGCTTCACGTTCAGCTCTTTCCGCTTCGTCAGCTAAATCTTTCGCTAACTTTCCTCGTTCTACTGTTTCAATAGCTAACCTAGCGTGCTTCGCTTTAGCTTCTAACAGTTTTTCCATTTTATTAACCCAAGTAGAACCATTTTCATCTGGGCCTAATTTAGTTACTAATTCTTCGGCTGTGTTAACAAGTTCATCATTTACCCGTGTATCGCCAAGCAAATATCGCGCAGTTAATTCCCTTGCTTTAGAAGTTGGGCCTTGAGCTATTAAAGTAAATATATCTTCATTTACTTTCGCAACCATTCTTCGCCCGGTTTCATCTATTAAAACCTGTCGCCTAGTAGCGTAATCTGGCGCTTCATCCATTGCCCTGCTAGATCTACCCCACCAATCAGTTTCCATCACGCCATCAACACGCGAATGATTAATTTCGTTAGCAATTAATCTTCTAACATTTTGTTGTTCCGGGGTTAAGCCTTTAGTTTGTCGTTTGAAAATGCCTTTAACAACTACGTCAGTGGGCCTATACCCTAAGCCGCCACCAGGAGTGTAAACTCTAGTAGGTTCCATAACGTGACCGATTCTGCCGTTTTTGCCTACTTTTTTGCGGCCAACCATATACACGTCGTTAAGGTCCATGCCTTCTTTAATAACACGGCCTTCTTTAGCTGTAGCTACAACCGTTTTACCAGTCGCAACATTCTTAGCGCCTCTAGCTAATCTTTCTATCGGATCTAAATAAATTTCTTGAGCTAAATCAATAGCCCCAGACATAAGATTAAACAACGGGTCGCCCGATAATTTGTTGTACGCTTCGTCATCAAACGGGTCAATAAAATGTACGGCTGCGGCTACAGATTGCCCTAACGTGCGTTTATCGTTAATGTCCCACGCTCTAGCCCAAGCAGAACCATCAAATAACATATTCGGTCTACCTGTTAAAGAAGCGTTAATAATTGTAGCGGCAGTACCTAACGGCCTATCTACAAGTTCTTCCATAACCCAATTCCACGCTTCAAACCCAGGGCCAATAACAGCTCTACCAGGTTGACGAATTTCTTCGGGCAACGCACCTATTAGCGAACCGATTACGCCTTCAGGACCAAAAGCTCCTTGAAGGGTTTGCCCCAGCAAATCTTCTTGAACGCTGTCAAGAATTGTTTGGAAACCTTCATCTAAATCTCCGCTTACAATATCTGCCCCAGCGCTTACAACATCAACGCCAAATTTAGCTCCACCTACAACGATGTCGCCAAATCCTTTTCCTATGTCACCTACTCTGTCCCAAAAACCCATTACATATCTTCCAACGGTCCTACAAACAATTTCATTTCACGAACCAAATTTCTTAACTTAGGAGAAGAAAACGGTTGAGAAGCCATTTGTTCCAGAACAGGAAGCATAGATAACACTTTTGCACGACGGTCACGCGATATTTCAGGGTTTGGTAATTCAAAACCTTCTCCGGTAGCTGTTATCGGTTCATTTGGGCGTTCAGTTGACCGTTGAAACGGTACTTCCCCTGGGCGCATCGAAGGAACTCCCGGTTCCATTTTAGGAAGCGGAATAATACTTTGCGCTTCTTCTTGCGCTTTTGCTTGCCCGTATTGTTGCCCTGTAGCGGTTTTTGCCGCCTGTTGGCCTTTACCTTTTCTTGGCATTACATAGCTCCTAGAAGTTCACGCAAACCAGCAGGTCCACCCTCGGCTGGAGGAGCAGCCATAGCTTCAGCTCCAGCTCCGGGTTGGGCTATGCCTGGTTGTGCTTCAGGGGATGTAGGCGAAACCATTTCGGCTTGCCTTTCTTGCGCTTCACGCTGTACTTTTTCAACAGCGCTAGCAAGTTCAGCTTTGTCTGATTTAACAAGATCGATAATACGAGCAACATCAGATGGAGGTATAGCTCCTGTTGCAGCTTGTTGTTGCAAACCAGAAAGCAAACTTTGTTCTAATTGTTCAGCGGTAACAGCGTCACGTTCAGCTTCAACATCCTCAACAAGAGGATCTATTTTCATAAACGATTCTTTCGACATTGTACCCATAGCCAAACGCTGGCCGCCAGCGATAACAAGGTTGTTAATATCAGCCCCTGCTTGACTGTACGAGACAACGTTGTCGTCTGTTGTAAAATGTTTGTTGGGGACATAATCTACCTTGCCTTTCACTTTGCCCATAGAAACATAA
>CERA01030422.1_pt1 | contig 13535 bp, 19 predicted proteins | sample 530881 | NCBI WGS metagenome assembly CERA01 (sample SAMEA2621061, study PRJEB7988) | marine metagenome | biome: marine biome (ENVO:00000447); feature: deep chlorophyll maximum layer (ENVO:xxxxxxxx); material: "saline water (ENVO:00002010), including plankton (ENVO:xxxxxxxx)" | depth 50 m
CACCCTTTGGGTCGCCCGTAGTCATTTCTCCAAATTGTGTGGGAGTCATATACTCAATTTTGCCCTGTCCTTGACTTGGATCGCCGGGAACATAACCATGCACGTTATCTTGTTCCATCCAATCGGATTCATCTTTACCTCTTGTAACAAATCGTATGCCGGGTGTGTCCGTTTCATATATGGGCGTTTTCACCAAAGCCCACGCTTGGTCGAACATAGACACAAAGGGTTGCAGAAAGACCATCATTGATGAATTATGCCCATAATGAATGAATCAATACTCTAGCGTCAGACCAATTATGAACAGGCAGAATCCTTGATATTTTGCTATCTGAGGTTATTTTTCGTGCATATCTAGTAGCACGGGCTAACTGACGCAAATTAACTCCCTCAACCTCAATTCCATTCTTTATCGCCCATGATACCAAACTTTCAGTTGAAAGATTAGCACCGGAATTGATTACATAGGGGCAACCGCCTAAACCCGCAATGCTACTATCAAATTCGGTTACACCCAAATGATATGCAGTATCAAGATACTTTTCTATGGTCTTTTGGCTTTTCTTGAATGTTAAGTGGAAATGTAATGCGATGTTCTTAACTCCGGCTTTTTGGGCCATTTTAATATATTTATGCAATTTTCTATTATTGACTGAACCATCAGTATCGGCTAAGACCACAGTATCGCCCATTGCAGCAGCCCATGTAATGCACTCATTCCATTCTTCATCTGTAAAGCCTTCACCAAATGCACAGGAAATATAGACTCTAACTTTGCTACGATCCAAATCATACAGTATATCTTCGTAAATCATCATCATTTCGTGCATATCCTTTACAAAATTCATTCGATTGAACATTTCTTGAGGGCTAATTACGACATTTACATATTCAACGCCGCTTTCTTTAGCCAAATACATACCTTTTGCATTCATTACTAATAATGAAAAGTTAGCATCAATGCCCTTTTCATTTAGATTTTCTAATAGAAGGTGGCTATCAGCCATTGTAGGCAATTTCTTCGGATTAGCCATACTGCCTATTTCGATATTCTTAATTCCGGCCAAAGCCAAATACTCGATTAATTGTTGGCGTTTGTTTAAATCCACGACTTTAAACAGGTTTTGAATGCCATCTCTAGGGCCGACTTCGTAAATACGAATCGGTTTTGAGGCTTCAAGCCTTGCTCTCATAAATTGCATTGTTATGCAATTGTTTATTTGAATACCGAATCCCACGCCATATCAAACAATTTTGTTTGCACCAATTCCGCTTTGCCCAACCAATCTTTTTCTCGCATACCAACATTGGCTAATCCCACTAATTCTCCCTTATCTTTTCTATTTTGAGCAGAAGCAGCACTTAGATCCGGCCTATTTGCTACAAACACATCATCTAAACCATCATACAAATCCATAGCATTTGGTGAATTAAACATTACAAGAGGTGTGCCTTCATCTGCTTGACGGGTAGCCCATCGTGCTAACTCTCGTTGTAAATCAAAACCACTTGCGCCATATTCTGATTCTTCGCCCATGTATGGAGGGTCTATGACGATAAAATCATCTTCGGGATTTATTCTAGTATTTTTGATGTATTCTTCACCAAAAGGCATAGCCGTTATGTCATAATTGCTCATAAGAGGCGAAAAGTGCGAATAATCCCATGTGGTTTCGGGTCTGAATCCGCTAGAATCATTCATTGAATAATTTGCATATCCTTGAGGATTCATTCGTGGTAGCCCTCTCCACGCTAAATTTTGATACATTAACCACCGCTTTACCGCATCGGGGTCTAATTCCGGCCTTCTTTGTGAAGAATAAATCTCATCTAAAATAGCATTTAATGAGTTAGGTTGCGGCGGCCACGACACATCAAAATCATCCCTCTTACGGCCTCTCGGCGTTCCGCCCCTCAATTTTTCGTAATAGGTTCTTTTATCTAAAACGCCTTCATCATCAAGAAAAGGCGACCAATCTAACTCTAATTCTTTATTTTTCATAGCATTTAAGGCTGCTACTAACATAGAGTCGGCATCGCTTAACAAACCTCTTTGACCGGGTGCTACGTTCAATGCTACATTCATTCCACCCACAAATGGCTCAACAATGCGCCGACCCCCTCCTGTATTTTGATAGGCTTGTCTTAGCGGTCGAATATACCTCTCATGCCCTTTTCCACCTGTCCATTTCAAAGGCGGCGGGACAGAAGCCGCAGTTGGATTACGAGAACGTGATAATGCTTCATCTAACGTAAGCCCCAAACCCCTAACAGGACTACGGCGCACCATGTTTCTCCCCTCCTTCATTTGAGTATAAATGCTCTTAACATTCTAGGCAATAGCATAATGAAAGCATCAGTAATCATTCTAAATTGCCCCTATATTTCATTCTTTCAAGTGCATCTATAACATCAACGCCCAATTCATAAGGTATTAACGATCTTAACCAATATTTCGGTATTTCCACGCCCGTTTCGGGGTCTGTGTAATCATCTAAACCTTGAATGCCCGTTTTAGCCCCTCTAGGTGCAGGTGCATGATAAATTCCCGCATCAAACTTATTTCTCGATCTTCTTCTGCCTTGAAAGTAAGGACTAGCATTAGTGAATAAATCGGTTGCTTTACGAGAAGGTAAAGCCCCTATTGGATGGCCGGGTAAAGAACCTAATCGGCCAACTAATTTTTGAGATAATGGGCCGGAGTAAGACGAATGAGTTATTGAAGGCGGAGGGTTGCCCCCTCTCATCATTGCTCGATATTGAGGGTCGGTTAAATCCGAAGGAATTAACAAATCGTTTCTTCTGCCTATTTCCGGCTGATAACGCATCATTCCGGTTGGATTTTCAACAAAATAAAGCATATTGGGATTTACTTCTAACAAATCATCGATTTGATTCAATGTATGGTTAAGTAACCGGCGGCCTCTATGCGCTCTTTCAGAAGATGGAATCGGCCCTACATCTAAATCATCAAAATAACTACTATCTCCTTTGTATCGTGCAACATTAAACGCCTTTTTCTTCTCAGGTGTCCAATCATCCCAATTGCTACTTATTGCACCCGCGATAGAAAATCCTTCACAGGGAGGCGATGCACAAAATAAATCGGGGGCTTCACCGCCATACAAGTCAAGTATATCTTGAGCCGTGTATTGAAGGATATCTCCCGGTAAATCCGGCTCATACCATTGGGTTTCATACTCGCCTAATTTAACATCATGTCCCCTTCTTTTTGCTTCTTTAGTCCAACCGGCTTCGACATTTGGATGCCCACTTGCGCCGGTAAATGATTCAAACACCCGTAGCGGCCTACGTTCTTTCAAAATCTGCTTTTCATTTACTTGAAAATCAAAAAGCCGTTTTTGAATCATGGAATCCCTATAAAGGGTATTCTTATGAATGCTCTGATCGACTAAAGCCCATGCTCGGTCAAATAAAGTCACCTTCTTGTCCTCCATTTATGAAAATGAGGGGAGTCGGTAATTCTCGCCTGTCTTTGTCCTCGGTGAATGTATTTTTCAGAAGGAAATACGTTTCTTGCACGGTTTGAAATATCTATTGGCGTTATTTCGTGTATTTTGCCGGGTGTGGTCTTTTTCCAATCCCCTCTAAAATCACTCAACATTTCTTCCATATCTGAACCTGTTTGTGTTCCCCAACCACCTACATTAAATTCATCTAATAGATTTTGATATACGTTTAAGCGTGGGTAACTATCACTCGGCCAATTTTCATCCCGCCAACTTTCTATACTATCATGCCCACCTTCTCTAATCTGATCCATGTCCGGCACGGTGCTAAAAAGTTCATCCATAGGCCAAACATCGCGGTAATTATAACTCTCACCTATGGTAAAACCCTTTGGTTCGCCGTATCTATTATATCCCGCAGGTTTCAAATTTGTTTGCACGAAATCTAAATATTCACGCAAAGCACCTTCTCGTTCCTCAAGCGACATATTTTTCCACGATGAATCATATGGGTCACCCATCACATCTGCTAATTTAGCATATGCAACATCATGTGGATCTCCTATTTCTTCGGCAATTGAACCCAAACCTCTTTGCTCGCCTACTATGGAACGGATTTGTTGCTGACCCACTAACTGCTTTATTTTATCAGGCAGGTCTTCAAACGAATTAGGCAGGGGTTCATCTCCGGCCTCTATCTTTTTCCAATAACGATTTATTGCATTTCTAGCCTTACTTGTTTCTCTTTCGGCCATTTTTACCTGTTTAGGGTTTGGTCTGCGTCTTTTTCGTTCCCAAGTTGCCTGACTTGTGTCGGGGTTTTCTAAAAATTCTCCTGATTGAGCCATTCTCGTCATTGCCGTATCTCGTAACGCATTAACTAAATTGCGTCTAATTTGTTCGGATTTAGGCACTACAAAATCTTCTCTAAACGGATTTATGATATTGCCTTCATCATCTCTTTGAATTCTAGGCCGTCGCCCCCATTTCTTTATGTTTTTTGGGGTCTTTTTGTATGAATGTCGCATATACCCTTCAAGAGCAGGGGTGGCCGGTAATTTATCATACATCCATTTAACATCCGTAGGCGCAACATCGGGGTGATCCATAATTCGGATATTTGCAATATCGGGCCGGTCGGGATATTCGCCAACATAAGCCATAGTTTCAGCCGCTAGACTATGATCTCTAGTGGATGGCGGAATAAAATCAAGATTTTTACGACCTTCGGGCGGTCTGTTGAGTTTTAGATGGCCGGCTGTTCTATGCCCGAAAGACGGGCCTTTTGCGCTATAACCCGCATTACGGGCGGGCAAACCTATGTCGGTATCCGCATCGTGCATTGCTTCATGGACAATAGTATCCATAATTCGTTGAGCCGTTTTATTTTCAATCGAAGACGGCGTTTCATCTCCCCTTTCACGATACTTATAACTCGGCAAACGCACCCATGACCTATCTGTTGTTGTTCTATCTCTAGGCGAGTATGTTAGATTACCTTCTGAGTCATAACCTGTCGGAACACGGTATTTGTATTCCTTTGGTGTTCGTGATGAATAGCCCATTGAAGTATAACTTTTGGGCCGGTCTAAGCGGAAATCCACCTTAGCCAAATCCCATGCTTCTTCAAAGGCGGTCATGGTATTTTCCTCCTTTCTCGTTCCCAATCCACATCTTTTGACTGTCCATCCCATGAAGCAACCATAGGGCAATCACAACAATCATGGCAAAGTTCGCAATCCCAACATAGATGTTCTGCTTTTTTTGCCTCATTACATTTAGGGCATACTTCGTCACCCTCAAAACGCTTAACCAAATCCCATGCTCGGTCAAATGCGGTCATTCTTCACCCTCTCTATGATTTTCTTCTAAATCTCGCAAAATCTCATTCCAACATTCATTACAAACTGTGACTTTGCCAATATACCCACCCGAATAAGTCATTTCACCCGTTCTTGCAGGGTTCGGGCAACCTTCTGTTTCACATTTATCATCATCATAAGGATAATCCGGTTGAAAATGAGGGTTAAGATTGTAAGGAGGGTAATAGAATACATCTTCAATGTCATCATTCTTGACGACAGCCCATGCTCGGTCAAAGGCGGTCATAGGTCATCCTCCCTATACTTTGTATGACGAATAAGCCGCCCTTCGGGTGTTGTCGTGACCCACGGCTTAGTGGATGCGCTGTCTATCAGCCCCTCATCCACAAATTTATCCCATAGGGCGGCTGTATCATTCTCGCTGTGGGTCACATGGATGCTTCTCGCTTCGGGATCATGTTCCCTCAATTCAGCGATTAACTCTTGGAGTCTATTTCGTGCTTTACCTGTGCCTCGTATATCCTCAGCAATCTCAAACATAGAAATTTGATGATAAGGATCAATCGGGTCATCGGGCGCATCGCCTTCTCGGAAAGTAGCGTAGCCTCTCGCATCCTTGTCTTTCGACTCCCAATATCGAGGAAAAGATGCCCCTAGTGGTTGAAGATGTTGTGTTTCTGTTTCAATTCTCGGCACAAGACTGAATCTTTGATGCACCGAACCCGGAGTATGTGTCAATCCTCGCTCATCATCTGTATAATCCTCCGGCGAATAATCAGCAGTAGTCCCTGATTCATACCATAAAGGCATCTTTACCAAATCCCATGCTTCTTCAAAAGAATCATCTAAACTGCGGTTCAAATCTTGAAATGGTTGGCTATACAAAACTCCACGTTCAGGATTCGCTAGACCTTCAGGCAACCAACCGCCACCGAAAATATTTCCGCGACGTTGTGCATCGACGTGTTGCTCTTGTTTCCTATACCCTCTTTCATTCAATAAGGCCAATCGCATATCTTCATTCCAATCTTTCGCCGGATTATTTGTAACTTCAAGTGCATGGTGTAAGTAATCTTCTTCACTTAAATTTGGATTATGCTTCAAACCGGATTCCGCAGATTCAAACCCTTCTAAAAATTTCCAATAATCTTCTAATTCGCTATGTTCAAGCAATCCTAATGGTCGCGGATAAGGCATGGGATTTCCTTTATCCTTCTCCCAATATTCATTCGGATGGATAGAAGCATACCCCTCCGGCACTAACTCACGGAGTTTTTCAGTAAGATCGCCTAACCAATCGTCAAAGGCGGTCATAGGTCATCACCATACATCCTTCGGTCTGCAATATCTTGAACCGCATCATTATGTCTAAATTGAGGATGTGACCTCAAAGCGTTCCACGCTCTAAACGGGTCATTGTGTTGAAGCAGATTAGCCGCCCATTCAGTAGCGTCGTGATACGCTTCTTCTTCATCTCCGTATGAGTTGAAAGGCGATTTGTAGCCTTCCTCCATTAAAGCATCATGCACCGCTTGATGAACGGCCTCATGTCGGCCTGTTGAGGCTATTTCAGATATTACTTGTTCTTCTGTTTCGGGCGATAAGATACCTCCTTTACCATCCTTATCCGACCAATCATCGGGGAAGGTAATCAAACGAGGCGATGAAAGATTGATGTTTGATCCCGCAGGGTGTAAAGTAATAACTCTCGACCCATCAGGATATTTAGCCACCCTTCTTGTAGGATTCCATCCTGACTTATCGGGATAATTACCTGCATTCATTCTTTCTTGCGGATTGTATATCTTTGCCCTAAAATCTTGATAGCCTTCGGGGTGTATGTGGTGTTCGCCCCGTTTTAGTTGGTTCAAATAAGGGCCGCTTTCCTTAGCAATATCCCATGCTCGGTCAAAGGCGGTCATTCTGAATCCTCCATGTATTGACATTCATTATTTGAGCATTCTTTTCGTGCATTAAGCCTGTATTTGAAGCCGCTAAAATCAACACTAAATGAGGCAGGGAGGGATAGTAAGGAAGGAAGACCGCACTTTGGGCATTCATCGGGGTTTTCGTAAGCCTCATCAACAATCCGTTCCCATTCACGGGAGTCTTCATCGATTTCTTTAGATTTCACCAAATCCCATGCTCGATCAAAAGAATCCATCATTCTAACCCCCTATAAACCGAAAATAAGAATGAGGAAAAGTATTGATGAGTTTGAAAGCCGACTAGCATAATTGCCCAAATAAGGCTAAGAGCGTCGCTCATCGTATCTGCGTGTAAAGCCAATGCTTGAAAAAGACTCTTGAAGGATTGACCCCATAGCGACGACCATGAGCGATGCTTTTCACAAAGGTTGGAACATCGCAAAATACAGGAAAACCCCGTGGTGTCCTTATTGCAACGGTAGCCTAACTCTTGCAGAAGGTGAATGGAATGATAAGCATTGTAGGTCTTGTAATCGACGGGTTAAGCCGTATTACAGTTATAGCCCCAATTCAATGAGTGGTTTTAGGGGTAGGTGGGGCTAAATGTCTGCCTTCGACCGTGCTTGGGCCTTGATGAAGGACTTTTATTTCGGGCAAGGCGGCGAACAGGGAAAAGCACGAATGACGCGCCGTGGGCAAAATACATCTTATGATAGACAAGGATCCGACGATTTTTTACAAGGGCGAGGAAATTTACAAAATAGAATGGTAGGATATGGTAGTGGAAAAAACAAAACTTACTCAACACAGACCCAATTAAAACCAATGCACGAAAGACGAGCCGGTAATACTAGATATACCGCAGGTATGAATCTAAGTAATGTTGATTCGCAAGTAAAAGAAGGGTTGGCAAATGAAGACCCAAAGGCATTTAGAGAATTTGTTGAAGGTGCTAGTGGTGCGGGGCGTGTTTTAGCACACGAACACGGACATGGCTTGATAAATGATGAAATAGAGCAAGGGCCATACAAACAAAATATTAATTGGCAAAATAAAGCACACGAAATAGGCGCATATACATTAGAAAATCCGGGTGGCCCATATGCCGATGCCGCATCAAGAATTGGCGCGGGGACTCATCCTGATATGCAACCACAAACATTTGCTGATCGACCGGATATGATAAACAGAATTCCAAAACCCGCTTATGATAGTAAATCAAGAAATCAAGACGATATAGACCATGTGCAAAATTGGATGCAAGAAAGGGGGATTAACCGATGACCGCCTTTGATACCGCTTGGGATTTACTAAAGGCCGAATGGAAATTATTTCCAAAAGAGGATGATGAAAAACATATGATTGATGGATTCAGACCTGCGGGATATAACACCATTGATTTGAAAAATTTAGGTGCTACAACATCTCACGTTAATTTACCATTTATCTCGCAACATGGCGATGAAGAAGATCTAGCAAGAAATGTTTTGGATTTAACGGCTCACGAAAGCACACATGAAGCAATGGCGAAAATCGGGGAATTTTACGATGACCCAAAAAAAGACGAATACCCCTCTCATATTACTGAGGCTATTATGGCTGCTAGAAGACAAGGAGAGTATTCTATGCCCGTTACACAATTAGCCCGTTTTATGATGAGATTTCACCCACAAGTAATACAGGGGGCTTACAAATGACCGCCTTTGACACCGCTTGGGCCATCGCCAAAGCAGATACAGGAATGTGGGATGAGATTTATGCGCCTTTGTATGATGTATTCGGAGGCAGGGGCAGAAATCCCTACAAATATGCAATTCCGTTAGATTTTATGCAAACAAAGGATTTACCCCCTGAAAGACATTTTCAAGGTCAAGATCCGGGAGAAATCGGGGGTGATGAGTATATCGATGAACTAATGGAGAGCATAATGGAACACGGAATGTTAGGGAGAACTGCCCCCTTTTGGGTATTTTCGGGAGAAAGCCCCGAAGAAGGCCAAGCACGTTTTGACCGAAGTAAAGCGGGAGAAGACCACCCCGGCAATGTATCAATTCCAAAAATAGGCTATTCAAAATATAGTGATGAAGGGTGGAACATAAGCGAAGGCAATCACAGAACCGCAGCACTACGAAGATTGGGTGCGCCTACAATTCCGGTTTATGCGGGTTCATCCGGTTGGGGGCGAACAAAGCCTTATTCTGCGGATTTACCTTTAGGTGAAAATATGAGAAGATGGATGGGATTAGATGAAAACCAAGAGGAATTAGATGATTATGGAATAACCGCTTCATTAGGTCGAAGAAGTATGCCTGTTCCTCCTTCGTTCATGTTTGGCCGAGAGTTAGTCCCAAACATGGGGCGACTTATACCGGATTTACCAAAGGGACTATCTATTGAAGGAATGCCATTAAACGAGACAAGAATGAGAGAAGGTTGGTGGGGAGAAGCAAACGATCCAACAGGAGGATACGGAGATTGGCAGAATCGCCCCAAATGGAAAGTCACCTATGACTAAAATTAGTCAGTCCATGAATGCGGATTTTTATAGAGGACTCGACCGCAAACACAACGCGGGTCATCTCTTGGCTTACCAATGAGAGTTACCTTTGAATCACAGTATTTGCAGTAGTATTCTTCGTTCTTAACAACCGACCATGCAGATTCAAAGGGTTCGTCACTTGAAGCGTTTTTCAGTTGCCATTGATGCTGCAAATGTCCTCTCAAAACTTGTTTTATCTCATCCTTTAACTCTTGAGAATGGTTATGTTCTTCAAAACAACGACGGCATATAGTCCATCTTCCTTGTTCGGGGTCGCTTACGCTATTAAGTTGAATAACAGACGGGTTACGGCTTCCGCAATCATCGCACGGTAAGCCATGGCCGAAAGCGTCGCTCATCGGTTTAGGAGTAAAGCCCATCTTTTTTGTAAATTACTAATCCCAAACATTTTCTTTATCCATAGGCCAAAGATCTAGCGTTAGATACAAAAATGTTCCAAAAATTACCACAATTGGTAATAAAAAGGGAACAAAATCTATCTCAACACCACTATTCAATACTCGGTCTATTATTCTGTTATCTATTATCATTTCTTTACCTCCTGTCTAATCTTGGAAATTTTCGCCTTCTATATGCTCGCCTTCTATGATGTTCCTTTCGCTGCCGGTCTTCATCAAATTTTTCCTTTTCTTCTGCACTTCTAGGCCAAAAACCTTCATCATCATAGCGACTCCAAAGGCTTTTACCATCCCTACTACGATCATAAGAAGGCTCAATTTTTACTCCTTCTCTATCTAATATGTTAGCGGTTAAATCATACAATGCCGCCGCCATTCCCTTTCTTCTATGAGGTCGGTCGGTTTTTACACCCCACGCATAAGCCGGCGAACCGTGAGTCATAATAAGGTGTGAAAGGCTACCTCTTTTTCCATGTTCGCCTTCATCAAAATGTTCGGGAATTTCCGATTCATATATTGCGCCCTCATATCCCTGTCCAAAATCCTCAGTAACCATTGGATAAATTTGTTCAGTATCGGGGTGAATAAAATCAGCAACGTATCGTTTTCCACTACCTAATGTTGCTACTCGATTTATTGAATCATAGTCAAGCGGCATCTTAGCAATCTCCCATGCTGACTCAAAAGCCGTCATTTTCCTCGCCTCCTTAGATTTTCTATTAAATTTGCAAGATTTCCGCCTTTTAATCCCGATACTACCGACAAATCCCATTCAGGATTCTCAAATCCCATATCAAAATAATCATCTGTGGTATCCCGTTGAATGTTATCATAATCCATACTCGGCCTAGTTCCAAAAATACGTTCCCATTCATCATGGTCGAAGTCAGGGTCAAGGTGTTCTAAATTCATCAAATTAAAATAATTAGTCAAACCATTGTTCTCATACGCTTCGCCCTCATCAAAATACTCACTTTCACGCAATCTTTGAATCATATCTGCTAATTCGTTATCTGATATCTTAACCGGCATTATCCCCTCGCTATCCAAACTACCCCCGATTTCTCCCGATTCAATATCTCCATATTCATCTTTGAAAGCAACACGCCGTAAAGCCAATGCACGATCTATCAAATCATACGGCATATAGTCAGTATCAGCAGGTAAAGAAATATGGTGTTTGCCGGGGTCATAAGAATACAATTCAGGAATCGAATCTCTAGCATCTATCTTATTATCTCCGGCCCAATCATATCTCGTTCCAAATAAAGCATAAGCCAACGCTTTATCTTTGTGAGGTGTCCAATATCCGGTATCTCGCATACCTGCTCGTCGCCCCTGCCATATAGGGCCATGAACAGACAAACCATCGATAAAATCTTCATCGCTAGAATCTAAATGAATAGGCATCTTGACGACACCCCATGCTGACTCAAAGACCCCCATAATCAATACCTCAAGTCAGGAAGTGGCTTTTTCCAATATGGCGTTCTAAATTCGCCTGTGTGATAATCCCATTGACTACCGCCTCGCATATATTTGTCCATTGCAAGCCTCAACGCTAACGAATGGTTAAAATCGGCTTCGCCAACATCAATCCCTCCTGTCCAATAATTCATGCGCTGCGCGTTTGAAAAATCTTTAGCGGCATAATCCACTAAATCATGCAACATATCTTGTCGTTGCCTATTTGCAAGTGAATATCTTTCTTGGTCTTGAATAATTGCTTCTATCTCGTCTTGCGGAATTTGCCTTATTAAATGCGGCGGGACTACCTTATTGGTTCTCCGTTGATCCATTGCCTCATTAAATGCCGGAGATTTTCTATCATGTCTAGGCTCAGGCATAAAATACGGAGAATCAGGGTGTCTATCATCTATTTCAAGAACCACAGGTTTTCCATCCATATCCATGACCCAATCATGCGCCCCCATTATTGCACCTTTCCTACCCCCTAAACGGTAAGGCTGAGGTTCTGCCCTATCTCCATAATAGAACGACCAATCTCCGCCGAAATACTGATTCATTTGCTCGTCATCATATCCTAACGCTTCTTTTATTTCGTCGTAATCGCTTTCAAGGAACTGCGGGGCTTCTTCTGTCGGCTGCAAACCTTCTTGCATTATCCGCCTCATGTTTTCTTCGGTAGTGCCGTGATAAACAGGCATCTTGACGATGGCCCATGCTGACTCAAAAACCGTCATCTATACACCCCTCTTTCGGGCCATTCTAATTTCTTACCCCGATGGTCGATTTGAAATTTAGTATGAGGGTCGTAATACTTATCTCCTTCATAGGGCAAACCCAAGTGTTTCGCCCAAAGCGGAGCGAAATCGCCGGATAGATTACCTGCATAGGTGTGTATTGGCGACTCGCCCCTCATCCTTGCGATTTCATTCATAAAGTCAATAATCGCGGTCATGTATCCCTTTCTTTCGTGTCCTTTCTTGGTTCTCACAGCATGAGGATACCATGAATTATCCCGATGTTCAAATGGGCCACCGGAGAGTCTGTATCCCTCGTCATCATAAATACCCGGATATAGACGATGAGGCCATTCAGCGTTAGCCCCACCATCGGCTCTCATCCGTAATTGCTTGTCGGGGTCATCTCTATCTTGGAATGTCGCGGAAAACACACCATCTCCATGTTCCCTGACACTATCTCGCACTAAAGGCATCTTGACGACGGCCCACGCATCGCTAAAGGCATCGCTCATGGCGCATACCTCCGCCTTAACTTGTCGATGTGTGCTAATTGGCTACTTTTTGGGTGTTGCAGACCACTAGAACCATACCCTATATCTCTATCCGAAGCCGCCATTTCATTGATTTTTTGCCATAGTTTAGCGGAATCCATGATTTCATTAGGCAAATATTGGTCGATTACTACACCTGCCCCCGAATCTATTGGAAAATCCATGTAATCTTCTGCTAACAAATATGTTTTGTCTGTTTTTGGCGCAATCCTAAGTTGAGGTTCGCCTTCACGCATAGCCATAGCCCCTCCTGTTTCGTCATCAAATATTTGCGAACCAAAAAGTGCGTATGCAATAGCAGATTCTAAATCGCTATGCCACCAACCCGTATCGGAATCGCCTTTTTTTCCACCTTGATACATTTCTTCAAAGCGGGGTCGATTATCTTCTTCATCAGATCCCTCTAATTCGTCTAATATAATTTCATACGGTGCTTTTACAACCCCCCAAACGGACTCAAAAGCATCGCTCATGCACAGAAAAAAAAGCCAATGGTTTTTTGCTCTATTGGGTGTTTTAATAGGACTAATAGGGTTAATAGAAAAAATTTCCAAAATTTTTCCGGCGAGCATATGCGGCTAGGCCGGCGGCAGCCGGC
>CERA01008473.1_pt1 | contig 13499 bp, 28 predicted proteins | sample 530881 | NCBI WGS metagenome assembly CERA01 (sample SAMEA2621061, study PRJEB7988) | marine metagenome | biome: marine biome (ENVO:00000447); feature: deep chlorophyll maximum layer (ENVO:xxxxxxxx); material: "saline water (ENVO:00002010), including plankton (ENVO:xxxxxxxx)" | depth 50 m
GTGGGTGTGTGCGCGCCACCATTATCAAGGCACTTGGATCAGTGTTCAGTGGTCTTAATATTTTGTAGGAGGTGGTTTAGTTCTTGCTGTAGTTCATCATCACTCTTATGCTTAGTTACATCTTCCACTTTATGTATAGTTTGGTAACCAGTTCTATCAAGTATTGAGTTGATTGCACCCAGCTTGACTGACGCGTTGACCTTATCATCTACTATTAGACTTTGGAGCTTATCTATTGCCAGTGGCACTGATGACGCTAACACCTGTTTTGTGGCGTGATCTATCTCAGTGGCGAGCTTCTTTTTTAACTCATAGCCTTGCTGTTCAGCAGTAGCAGGACTATACCCTGACGCGATCGCTGACTTAGTTGCGTTGCCAGTTTTACTAAAGTTTTCTACAAATGCTTTTTGCTTATCAGTTAAGGTTTTACCAGTCATATAACTACCTTACTACCTTAAGTATGTTAACTTCAATATATTTTAATTGATTATTAACTTGTTAGCTGGTATAACATTAACTATCGTTAACAATGGAGGCTTTAGCTATGTTTAAATTATACAGTAACTTAGTTAGTAGGCTGGCGTTCTGGGGCGCAGTCATTATGATTGCACTTTGGTTCGTTGCCTTTGGCTTTATTACATTAGATCTAATACAATCATGGAGGTAATTATGAATAACGAAATATCTAATATATTAAGACTGACTTACGATCATTATGAGATGACTGGTATCTATAATAATGGTAGTGGGATCGTTACTGATGAGCATTATTATCAGTATGACGATTTCTGCACTACCAAGATTTTATATCCAGAATTTCAAAAAGATGGTGAGTTTCCACTGGACGAATTGCAGTCCATAGTAGGGGGCAATATTGAGATTGTCCCTACTAAGTATGGCGATTTAGTCATTAATGAAACTGGTAAGCTCAACGGTCTAGGCGCTAACTTCTTTAGCACTTGGATCTGGTTCCAGACTTATGGCGAAACTGATTACATTGCTGGCAATGTTGGTCTTATTCGCAATAAGGATTGTGATGTATATACAATCCTAACCGATATGCTGGCTCGCGACTGGCACCACTATTACAGGGTGTCAGCTGCTGAAGATCGTCAGTCTTGGGCGTATGCTTAATGCCTATACAATGCGCCTCTACATGGGGCGTATTCATAGTCATTAATCAATAGAATGGAGGTGTTACATGGCTAGAATGTTAGTAGTATTAAAATATGATGTAAGTAATCCACTTACGCCAGATCTTTATAAAAAGTATCCTTACAGCATTGTGGAAACTTGGGACGATCATAAATGGGACGCGCCTTATTATGAAGTGATAGATTATTTTACCAATTTGAAAAAGGCTAGGCGTTGTATCAAGCAACATAAGGCTGGCACTTGGGTGGAGGCACGCTAATGGAAGAATTAAAAATATTACCTTATATACAACTGAATGGCGAAGTGTCTGACGTAGAGCAAAGTATGTTCATATGTCGTGGCGCGCGTTGTGTTGCGAAAAGGCAATATAAAGGCTGGTCTATTCGCATATATCATCAACCGTCTAACGTCCCTAAATATTTGTTGTGGGAGCAAGCAAATTATGACGATTTTGACTGGGATAGAGTAGAACGCGCGTGTGCTGATCGCAGATATGTTATTGGTACACATGGCTATATGATTATTAACCCAGCAGGAGATCACGCTTTTGGCGATTTCCAGTGGCTATTTGATGGAGGCGCGTGCTTGGAGGAGGCGCGCAGGGAAATAGATAGCCACATACTTTATGAAACTTTCCCAGATAAGGAGTAAAAAAATGGCAAGAAAATATAGAATAAAAGAAAAGTACATTAATGATTATCCCCATTTAAAGGGGATAGTTTTTGATGAGTGGGATATAGATGTATGTCAAGATGTTGGATCAATAAGTATGTCTATAGAGCAAGCTTTAGAGTTTGAAGAAATGAGTTACCAAGAGCAACGTGAATATATTGCTAATGGGGTAGAGCTTGACGGTCAAATTATATCAGTAAGTGGTTACTCTAATGATGATGATGTTGATGACTATACTGAATTTGATGGCTTATATGAATTTGAGGAGGTTGAAGATGACAATGTATAAAGAAAATTTTACAATTATAGATAATGAGATTGTGCATGAAAATCCATATCATTATCCAACATATAACAATGGCACTTATTGTTTTGTCGTGGAGTGTTTTGATCGCACTTGCAACGTTGCAGTGCATATCGGCTACAGTGCATTTCAAAAATGGTTAGATGAAGAGCCAAATAATGACATGTACAACCAAAAGCAAGCGCTCGTTGATGAGATCTACAATTTTGAATTTAATTACGTGATGAAAAACGACATAAACATGGCAGATATATTTTGTGAGCTGTTAGGCGATCAAATGGGATTTTGGGACGATATGCCAAGCGACTGGATCTACAAAATAACAAGCATAGAGTATTATGAAAAGGTAGATCTAAAACTATTTGAAGAAATGCTTGTGAAGTGAGTATTATTTGCTACAATAACCTTAACTAATATTAACAACTATGGAGGGCAAAATGTTAGTACAAAATGATAACGATCAAAAACAGCTTGAGCTTGAGGCTGAAAAATTAATCCATTTGATATGGGCATTAAAAAGGCAGTACAAAAAATACCCAGTTGATGATCTTATAAATCTAATTAGGAAGTACACAAAACCATTTAATGACATGTATGAGGCGCACCAGCAAGCTGATTATTATTGTCGCTTACACGATATACAATCATTAGAGAATAGAAGTGAGGCGCACGGTATTTCGTTGCAGGGCATTTTTAAAGTGTCATACGATAATGTTTTATGGGTAATGCAAAAGCACAACGTTCGCAGATGGTGGAGCAGTGATGACAATAAAAGTGATGTTCATTGGTATGGCAAATTCCAAGATGGTCGCGTCTTTAGTATTTACAACTGGAAAGACGGTATAAGTCATTTAGGACTAGACGGTTTGCAAGTACAGCAAATAACGTCATGGCATATCGCTGGCAAAGATGACACCGTTGTAGACGACTTGACAACGTTGTTTGAGATGGATCTAGGCAGGACACTGGTTAGAACTGAAAATAATGGGTACGGTAATATAATTTGCAAAACATGGAGGGAAAACAATGGTTAGCAAAAAAGAAAAAAACTACATACACGTAATAGATACAAAAAAACAAATGATAAGAGCAATGTCAAATGATGAATTTTGTATTTGGATCTCAATGCAGATTTCTGATGGTTTTACTGATTGGCAACGGTATGAATTTGCACCTAACGCTGGCGTGGCGTTTCTCATGGTGCAGTCGCATTTGCCAGATGAGCCACCAGAGTGCTGGAAACATTAAGGAGGGAAAATGGATATAATTGGAAAAGAAAAGCAAGATTTTGATTATGCAATTAACATTGTTTACGAAGTCAGCGACCAACTATGGGAAACATATTTACAATATAAAATGGGCGACTGGTGTAGCAAAGGAGAGTTATTAAATATATTTGAAAAGCACGCCAGACATTTAAATACAGCATTAACAATATTAGAGAGGGAAAGGAGGGATTTACAAGAATAAATCGCGTTTTAAGAGCCATACAGTAGGGGGGAATAGTTTTTATGATATAACTATACCCCCTTTTTTTAATCGTATAGCATGCCATTGTGAGCAAAACAGTTGTGTATATCTTTTCTATTATTTGCCTCCAAGCAGCCACACGGACAACCGTCTACGTTTAACCAGTCCAGAACCTCCTCCAGCAACTCTTGCTGTGTTCCGAAACATTCAGTAAACACAGATGGGTTGACATGGTAGGAAAGTCCACCATTTCTGTGATGGTTAGGACATAACGGTATAGTTTCAAAATGACTAGCTTTCTGGCCCATTCTAAATTGACCTTTTATATGATGTATCTCGGCAGGACTGTCATAGATCCCTAACTTGGCGCAGGCAATACACCCCAGATCTACAACAGCCTGCAGATGTTTACGCTCCTGCTTTGTCATGCTTTTTTTAGCCATAGTTTTTTCTCTCAATGGTGTTGTTTATCATTTCAGTTTTCCACTTTTCAAAATTGATCTCAACAATCTTTTTTTCCCACGCCCATTTCAGTTCGTTTTCTATAGCAATACCTAGTGCTTCAATGTGTTTCTTATATTTATCGTCTGCCCTAGCCTCACGATCTTGCCCTGCAACCGTCTTTTCTCCTTGCAAAAGATATTTTTTCATCAGATCTGCCAGCAATATCTGCCTGCCATGTTCCAACGTAGTCAGTTGTTTTTTTGCCTCTGCATGTTTAATCCCTATCTCACGTAATCCGTGTAGGATCTTTTCCTTATTCGTATCCTGCATAGTTCCCTCCTTTAGCGTTTTTTATATACAAGTGTTTAATGTAACCTTCAACTTCTTTGCTGATAGGTTTTGGAAAAACTTTTTTTGAGTGTGGAAAATGACCAAACTTTTTCCTAAATGTATGACTTGCCCAACCGTCTTTGTAACCTTTTTGTTTTGCAAAGTACAGCAGTTGCGCGTACCAGTCTTTTTTGTTTACTAACTTTACTTCAATACTCTCAACCTCTACTAGCCTGCCTTGTTTTACTAAAACTTTTTTATCAATATCGTTTAATACATATCCACAGTTAGGACATTCTCTATTATACCTGCTTGGCTGATATACCGTGTTACACTTCACACATGTAAAAGGCTGTTTTTCTACTGGTCTGTTACGTGGCTCTTGAGATCTGGTAATTTTACTTTTTGTAAGTTGCCACTCTGGTGTGTCGTCTGGGAAACCATGCTCGTAAACACAGCCAGCATGATCTAATATTAATGTATCGTCTTTATCCTCTGCTGGTCTTAAACTCCTGCCTACCATTTGTAAATACATGCCATAAGATTTTGTCGGTCTAGCCAACACGACACAAGACACTATTGGCATATCCCAACCCTCTGTCAGCACTTGGCAGTTAGACAACACTTTTATATGGCCCACTTTCAGATCATGCAATACACGTTCTCTCTCTAACTCCTCCATTTCTCCATCAATATGCCCAGCTGGTATACCGTTCTCATTAAATATTTTAGCTATGTATTTACTGTGCGCTATAGAAACTGCAAAGACCACTGTCGTTCTATTTTTAGCGTGGCGTAACCAGTGTGTAACCAGATCCCCTACTAACTTAGGTGTGTTTACTCTTTTATTTAATCCACGGTTTTCATAATCGCCAGCTAACATACGTAGTCCTTGCAAGTCTGGTAATGTTGGAGCAATAATTTTTGTAGGCACAAGGAAACCTAGTTCTGTCAGCTCTTTTATGTTACTGCACTCAACCATTTCTGTGTAAATAGATCCAAGTCCTTTACCGTCATTGCGACATGGTGTAGCTGTCAATCCTATAAACAAAGCGTTGGGATACAAATCCATAAGATCTTGAAATGACTTGCTGGCACTTCTGTGTGCCTCGTCAAGTATAATAAGTGTAGCCTCTGGTTTTATAAAATTTTCTTTTTTACTTCGTATTGTAAATGTTTGTATGCTGGCAACTTGTGTCCTTGCTCTAGGACTTGCTGATTTTCCTGCCATAATTACGCCATGATTAACATCAAAGTCGTGTAGCTTTTTACTGCACTGCATAATCAACTCTCGTCTATGCGCAACGAACAAACACTTATGTCCTTTTTCTAATGCAACTTCTATAAGCGCACTGGCTATAACAGTTTTACCACTGCCAGTCGGTGCTACTAATAATATTTTTTTGTGTTTCCAGCCTTTATCGGCCACATCACTCATTGCTTTTAGTTGGTATTCTCTTAGCTTCATATCTACTCCATATATCGTTTAGTTGGAACATGACCTCGCGTATATCCTCTGGTGGATCACACGCGTTTGCAAATGCAATAGCCTCGTTCTTTGCATACTCTAGTGTTTCGCCACGTAATCTCATAGAGATTAACATTCTGACTAGTGTTTCGTGTCTGTTGCCTTTTGACGCTCCGTTTATGATACCGTTGCGCTTGTAAGTTGTGGTTCTCGGTAACATTCTACCGATAATCATTTTACTTTTTGGACGTTCTAATTTTAGTTTATCACGTATTTCATCTGTATGGTATGGTTTGTTTGTATGATATTCTTCTACAATTTCTATAGGATATGGTTTGTGCTTGTTGTGATAGAAACCAGCTACCCTCATTACTCTCGGCAAGTCTTTTACAACTGGATCACTGTTAAATTTTAATGCTAACGCCTCTTGGTACAGAACAAAACTTTGTAATGGCATGTCATCAACTAACCAGTAACAATGATATTTATCTGGAGATGTATTGACAATTAAATTTGGCTGCAACTCAAATCTTGTAGGCAATGGCGTACCGTCTAAATCTATAAACACTGCACGTACAGACTTTATATTCTTTGTCGTTCTGCCATGCAGATCTGTACAGTTTACTGTAAAAAATACACCAGCACCTTTTTTGTTTAGCTCCTGCAACTTGTCAACATGCTCGTCAATCGTGCCATGCAGTTGCTTTATCAACCTTTTGTCTAGTCCTTTGTCGCCAAAAGTCTGGAAACTATGATGTGTCCCAAAACTATTTAAAAACCTAGCGTATTGTTTAATCTGCCCTGTCATCACCCCACCTTACTTCTGCGCCTTTTTTACCTGCTCTTTGTTTCTTCAATCTGTTTTGTGTTTGTCGCTCACGTTCTTCTTCTGCTTGAACACAATGTATGTAACCATCTTCTACGTAAAACAAATGTGCCATCTTGGGCCATGCACGTTTCATAACACCACTGGTTGTGTTGCAGATCTTTGCTAATACTTTGTTGTCGTGTGGAAGTTTGTAGACACGCCAGCAGTGGCAATACAATAGTATGTATATACCTTGCTCGTCTAATGACATGTTTAGTCTATTTGTGTCGCTAATCCAGTCGTTCGCGTAAAATTGAAACGCTGGCGATTGCTCGTCATTGTATCTTTTTCTCATATCTTAACCTCGATTAACGATTTTAATCAACAGTTAACCAATGTCAAGCGTTTTATGTATTATATGTATTACTATCTTGTTAGTAGTTGCAGGTGCAGTTGAAGAGCTATACTTTGCTATTGTCAAAATCATGTCAAAGTCATAGCAGATCGATAGCAGTGCCATACACATAAGTCATTGTAATCATTAAGAAAATATTATTTTGTTGACTTTTGTTAACCTTTCGTGCTAGAATATACGTGCTACTAATTTTGGTAGCGTGTAAAAATGGAGGGCCACATGCCTAGATCATATCTAGGTTATGTTAACCACCAATTTACATCTTGTGCTTGGCAACAAGTATCCCATGAGGATGCTGTTACTGAAGCTGTACGTGCTTACGTCAGTCAGTGGTCTACAGAATTTGAAAGTGGACAACTTGACTGGACTGTACTACCAGTCTTTGTATTGGACGACAGCAAATTTGACAGTATCCATTGGAGAATTTACGGTACTGAAGTCCGTAAAGATCTGGGTAACGGATCTAACCTGTGTCAGAATATAGAAAGACACGGATGGACTGAATACACCGTAACTATTCCAAAAATGGGAAGATGTAAAAAGGCTAACTACAACGCGCCTTGTTATACTGCAAAGTTAAAGGTAGCGTGCTTGCAAGCAATGAATACTGCTTGTGTTGTTGAAGCAAAGGACAACGCACAGTTAGAAAAGCGCTTACAAGACAAAGTAGTTAGCATGTGTTAACATAACCCCAAGCATGGAGGGAGGTTTCGGCTTCCCTCTATGTGTTTATTGACAATGCCTCAATTAGATCTGGCCTCATGTACTCCAAGTCATAATCGCCCAAGTGTGCAATCTGATAAGCTCTCAATGGTGGTATAACTTCCCACTTAGACACAGCAGGGTGGCTGATGTTCAAGATCCTAGCTAAATTTCTCCCACCATATTTTGACACAATTTCTATCTTGCGCTCTTTAGCTATTTCGTATAATTCACTCATAATGTTACCTCATGTTAATAAACATATACTATAAAATAACTTAATTAAAGTCAACTATTGTATTGACTTAACGTTAATAATCATCATAATAATCCACATAATAGTAAATATAAAAAAAGGATTAAACAATGAATATTATAGCTACAACTAACGAACAACAATCAACATTTCCACAAGTGCCAACTGGCGTGCATAAGGCGAGGTGTGTAAACGTCATAGATCTTGGGACACAAGAGAATAACTATGATGGCAATGTTACATACAAAAGGCAGTGCATGATTATCTGGGAAGTGCCAGCACATAAAAATGATATGAACGGAGAGCCGCTTACACTAAGCAAGTTTTACACATTATCATTACACGAGAAGTCTAATCTTGGTGCAGACTTATCTGCATGGAGAGGCAGGGCATTTACAGAAACAGAAAAAAAAGGATTTGATATTACTAAACTGTTAGGCGTGCCATGCTATCTTAATGTTATGGAGGGTAAGAACGGTAGGCCTAGAGTTGCCTCTATCATGCCTTTGCCAAAAGAAGAAGCTATGGATGACCAGCACCACGACAGCATAATGTTTTCTATAGACGATTATCAAAAAGGTGATCGTGATAGTTTTAATGAGCTATCAGAGGGCATAAGAAACATTATACTAAAGAGCAAAGAACTGTCTGGCTCGCATGATCTTGGAGATGGTAATAATGGCACAGACTTACCAGACTTTACAGATTCAGATCAAGTGCCATTTTAGTAGGGAGTTGGGAGTATGGAACTTACTAATACACAAAAGCTGCCACAAGCTATTGTACGTGCAGTAGCTAACGATCCTTACGACTCACAAGGTAGCGACATATCTGCTACAAGATTACTAAAACCACCACGTATCAGAGCATTGGAACAAAGGTTTTGGGAAGTATTGCAAGAGGATGTGTCTGATCGGATATGGAGTTTGCTAGGACAGTCTGTCCATCACATTATTGAACGTGCTTCTGAAAACACAGAGGACATAACAGAGCGTAGGGTGTTTGTTAATAACGAGATAACAAATGGTTGGAAACTATCTGGCACATTTGATTACTTGTCAAAAGACGGACAACTTATTGACTTCAAAGTTACCTCTGCATGGTCTGCTATGGATGCGCTAACCACTGGTAAAACAGAATGGGAGGCGCAACTAAACATACTAGACTGGCTAATCAGAAACACAGATGACAAGATTAAGATCAAAGTAAAATCATTACAGATCATGGCTATACTACGTGATTGGAGTAAATTGAAATCAATGACTTCTGAAAACTATCCAAAGCAACAAAGTGTTATGATACCCATAAAACGTTGGAAACCAGAAGAGCAAGACGCTTACATCAAAGAACGTATACGTTTACATCAGCAAGCAGAAAGTCAAGAAGAACCACCTGTTTGTACTCCAAAAGAACGCTGGCGTAAAGACGATCAGTATGCTGTTATGAAAGATGGCAGGAAGTCAGCTGTTAGATTGTTGCCTACATTAGAAGAGGCTAAAGAATACATGGCCAACAATAATATGAAAGAGGGCAAAGGATGTTTGATTGTGCTACGTAAAGGTGAGGACACTCGTTGCGCTCACTATTGTGCAGTTAACAAGTTTTGTTCACATTGGAATAACACGGAGTTTTAATGACAGATTTTAAACTTACAAAAGATCCGTTGGTAGCGTCTATAATAGAACGCGCAAACGACAGAGCAAACAACGGTATGGTTACATACGGTGATACTATGAAAGATGCTACCAAACGCACAACACATTGGATAGAAGATACCCAAGAAGAATTGTGGGATGCGATAGTTTATCTTGAAAAACTAAAAGATTTAATTAAGTATGATCCAGATCTTTAGGTAAAAAAGTCAACACAAACGCATTGCAGTTGGGGCATGATAAGTTTGTTTCCATAACATACTCTTCATCCTCTTCTTCAATGTCGTGGTCGCCTCCCCAAATAAGATCATTAGCGCAATACCAACACTTCATTTTCTTTTCTTTGCAGTTTTTGCAGCTCTTCTAAAATTAGCTTCTGTTGGAGCGCCTTTAGCACCTTTTTTTCTCATACGTTCTCCACTACCAGACGCTATTCTTTTACGCTTGGCATGTATGTTTGCGTATAATCCTCTTTTAGCCATTACTTTTTCTTCGATTTCATAATTGCTTTTTTAAGTGCTGGTGGTAATGTTTTTTGTTTTTTAGTCATACCACCTTTTTTTGCTGGCCTACCTCTTTTTGAGCCATAAGTTCCTTTACCCATAGGCATGTTAACTGTCCTCCTTGTTATTAGTTACGAACAGTGTTATTATAACATAAATTGCGAGGAGGGCAATATGAATAGATGCGTGCTAGTAATTTCAGATTTGCATATTCCTTACCATCATAAGGATAGCTTTGATTTTTTACGAGAAATAAAAAAACAATTTAAACCAGATTTTGTAGTCAATATAGGCGACCTGCTTGATTTTCATGCTATAAGTTTTCATGAACACAACCCAGATCTACCGTCTATAGGAGATGAGCTTACAGTATCTAAAAATTACATTAAAGAATTAGAATCAATATTTCCAAATGTAACAGAAGTCCACAGTAACCATAGCTCTTTAGTTTATAGGAGAGCTATCAAATATGGTATGTCAGCACAGTTCTTGCGACCATACGGTGAGTTTCTTGGCACAAAAAAATGGCAGTGGGTAGACGATTTAAAATTACAAATGTGTAATGGTAAGAGTGTATATTTTACGCATGGCAGATCAGCAGATGTGCTAAAAGTATCACAAACTATGGCTATGAATTGTGTGCAAGGACACTACCATACAAAGTTTAGTATTGGATACTGGGCCAACCCAGATGATTTGTACTGGGGTATGCAAGTAGGCTGTTTAATAAATCAAAAGTCTATGGCATTTAGTTATGCTAAAAATTTTTCCACAAGATTTGTATTAGGATGTGGCATAATTATAGAAGGTATGCCACGGTTATTACCAATGGTATTAGATGATGATGGCAACTGGATTCAAACTATAGTTTAACCATTTAATACAAATTCATTAGGCTCAATGAATAATACAGGAATGTGATTTTCTTTGGCAAAATCTATCTCCGCTAGTACACCAGTGCTAACATCCCAATCATCTATCATTAATACATACATATCCTTGCAGTGTTGCAAGTAAGCACAGTCGTATTTCATCCACTGTCTAGTAGTTAGATCTATTCTGCCATATTTTTGTATTGTGTGATGTAATGTAACAGGACTGTAAATGTTTATGCCTTGTTTGAATAATAACCATGCCTGTCTGGTTATCATACCGTATCTTTGCATCCTGTCGTATTCTGTGCTAATACCACCTAAACTATATGGTGCTGCCAAATAGCTAATATCTACGACCATTTAGTTTTGTTTGCCCAATATGCAGCCGACATTGGGCCTCTTGCTATATTTCTAGCATGACGCGCTTTAAATGACTTTGCTCTTGGTGTCATAGTCTTGTCGCCTGTCTTGCCTTGTTGTCCAAAACGTATTGTTTTTACTTTGTCGCCTTGTTTAGCAACAACCACATGTGATTTTTTTGGGTGGTTAGGTGTCCTTTTTGGTTTATTGTAACCACTAACACCTGCTCTTGCTAGTCTTGGATCTTTCTTGGCCATTTTACTACGCTAAAAATAGAATTAGTCCTAAAACGGCCAGAGCAACCCACACAACGCGTTTGTATTTTTTGTAACCACAAGCACATTTATCGTACCAAACATCACTGTATGGCAATTTATGGGCGATTTCTTTTAGTTTTTCTAACATCTTTACTCCTATCTCATCATTGGATTGCTGTTTTCTAATTTCATCTCTTCTATTTGTGTTTGCATCAAGTCTATTCTAGTTTCTAATATACCTAGATTGTTTGCAGACACATTTAGGTCATTTTGTATTGTTGTAATACGATCTGTAACAGCTACATAATTGTCGTTAATCTTGTTATTTGTATCAGTTAGATCTACTGTTTCATTTATTACATATTGCTTTGATTCAAGGTCTGATACTTTTTCTTCTAGCGTAGATATGCTACCAAGTAATTTGCCATAGGTAGTAAATCCTGCTCCTATTGCACCCACTACACCGATTAGACTAACTATACCAGCTAGATTATTTTTTAGTTTCTCCATTGCATACTCTCTAATTTTTGTCTTAACTCTTGTTGTCGTTCTAAATTCCCTACAATTAAATTATTATGCACAGTTACTGGATCATTAACGACATAACTAATATTACCATATATTTGTCTGTCGTCAAAGATTGTAATTTGATCTGGATAAATATTTATTGGTGCATAAAAATTAGCGTCTTGCATTATAGGTTGCTCCTGTAACATAATACTAAATGTAACTTGATCTACTTCTATGGCCTTTGCAAAGATTGTTTTGCCTATAGTTATATCACCCTGCTCTGGTTCAGATGTATCTATTTCCTCTGGCATCTCCTCCATGCTAGGCTCTTCACTTATTTCTTCTGGCTCTTCTTCTATTATCTCATCTGGTAGCTCCTCAATAACTTCCTCTATTATTTCCTCTGGCATCTCTTCTATGATCTCTTCTTCCATAATCTCTTCTGGCATTTCTTCTATAATCTCTTCTATGATTTCTTCTGGTAGCTCTTCTAAGATTTCTATCTCTGGCTCGTAGTATTCTATCTCCTCAAAGAACTCATATACCTCTGGCTCAAATGTCAAAAAATTTTCAATGAAAGGCTCTGGCTCGTCTATAAAGAATAACTCTTGCTCTTCAAATATGTCTATATATTCTTCTTCAAAGTCTTGCAACCATTCCTCAACATCTTGTGTTGTAGTCATATCCAAAACAAATGGATCATAAGTTACAAACAACTCTGGGTTACGTACATCAGCGGCATAATGATAATTAGGTCGAGCAGGTACAGAAAAACTAAACCTAGCTGTTATATCGTAGTCTGATGCAATATCATTAATGATAATAGTGTTGGTAGGAGAATCTTCATATCCACATCCATTCCAATCATTACAAGAACCAGACACTGTAATACTGTTATTATACTCCGTTCCATTTGAATCTACTATCTCCTGTGTTAAAGTAACCGACTGATCGTACTGATTCCAGAACCAGTACTCAGCACGCAGTTGTGATTGAGTTACGCCTTGTATCTCGTGAGTTTCGAGATGATCCGAAAGGGTAATAGTTTGCTCACGATACTCATTATGCACACCAGCCAATACGTTAGGGCCATGAAAATGGTCATTAGTGCCACTCCAATCATCATAAAAATTATTAGAAAGTAAGTTATCACTGATGGTTGATGTATTCGCCGCATTGGTAAATCCTACCATTAATAACAATGTAATCGCTAATCCAATATACCATTTTTTTTTACTCATAAGTTTCTATCTTTATACATTGGTGTCTAATCGTAATCTCAAACTCATTAACACCAGCAGGTTCTATATCTTCATAC
>CERA01021404.1_pt1 | contig 13486 bp, 13 predicted proteins | sample 530881 | NCBI WGS metagenome assembly CERA01 (sample SAMEA2621061, study PRJEB7988) | marine metagenome | biome: marine biome (ENVO:00000447); feature: deep chlorophyll maximum layer (ENVO:xxxxxxxx); material: "saline water (ENVO:00002010), including plankton (ENVO:xxxxxxxx)" | depth 50 m
GTAGTAGTTAATGAAATGACAGCTGATTTAGTTTTACAATTGCCTGAACCCCCAGAGTTATTATCTGAAATAGGTGTTGTAGAATGGTATAAAATTACAAGTCAATTATTTAATTTAAAAATGTTACACCATGTTGACTTGAGTTTAATTTTAGCCTATTGTAATGAAATGGCAACTTACATAGAATGTGAAACTGAATTAAAAAAAACTGGTAGGGTAGATACATTTAAAAACACCAATGGTGATATTGTTAGAACTCAAGCAAAGCCATTTGTTAAAATGAAAAACGATGCTTTAAATAATGCTTTAAAAATTGCAGCAAATTTTGGCATTACACCAAGTGCTAGGGCAAATATATCAGCACCAGTAACTAATAACAACACACAAATAAACAATTACTTTGAGTAAATATTATTTTGATAAAAAAGCTGCAGAAAAATGTATTGGGTTTATAGAAACGTTTGTAACACATACAAAAGGTGAGCTGACTGGCCAGCCTTTAAAATTAGAAAAATGGCAAAGCAAAATTGTTGGTGATATTTTTGGTTGGAAAAATAAAAAAACTAATTTAAGAAAATATCGTACTGTTTTTATAGAGGTTCCAAGAAAGAATGGAAAGAGTACACTATGTGCTGCAATTGGTTTATATATGTTGTTTGCAGATGAGGAAAGAGGAAGCGAAGTATATAGTGCAGCTGGCGATAGGGCTCAAGCTGGTATTGTATTTGAAATTGCAAAAGGCATGTTATTGCAAAACGAAGAACTTACGCAAAGGGGCAAAGCATATAGGAATTCAATAGTCAATGAAAGTAAAGGAAATTTTTATCAAGCTATAAGTGCTGATGCAAATACTAAACATGGCTTCAATGCCAATTGCATTTTATTTGACGAGTTACATACACAACCAAATAGAGATTTATGGGATACACTAACAACCTCTACAGGTAGTAGAAGGCAACCCTTAACAATAGCTATAACCACAGCTGGTTATGATAAACAAAGTATTTGTTATGAGATATATTCTTATGCAAAAAAAGTTGTAGACAAAACAATTAAAGATGAAAGTTTTTATGCAGTAATTTATGAAGCACAAAATGATGATGACATTACCTTAGAATCTACATGGAAAAAAGCAAACCCAAATTATGGTATTAGTTTAAAAAAAGAATACATGCAGAGAGAAAGCCAAAGGGCTATTGATGTGCCATCGTATCAAAATACTTTTCGTAGGTTAATGTTAAATCAATGGACGGATTCTCATAGCGCATGGTTAACCTCTGGCGAGTGGAATGCATGTTATCAAAAATTTGATTACAAAACACTTGAAGGCAAGGAATGTTGGGGTGGATTAGATTTAGCAAGTACAAGAGACCTGACTGCTTTTGTTTTATTATTTAATGTTGATAGTAAATTTGTTTTTATTCCTTATATATTTATTCCAGAAGAAAATGCTAAAAAACGTAGTGAACGAGATGGTGTTGATTATGTTGCATGGCTAAGAGATGGCCATGTTTATGGAACAAATGGAGATGTTGCTGATTATAATTTTATAAGGGCAAAAATAAATGAACTTAGTAAAAAATATAGGATACAAAGTATATGTTATGACAGGTGGAATGCAAGCCAAATAGTAATTGATTTACAAAATGATGGTGCTAATTTAGATCCATTTGGACAAGGTTTTGTTAGCATGAGTATGCCGACAAAAACTTTAGAAGCTGAAATACTTGCTAAAAATATTATACATAACAACAACCCTTGTATGAATTGGTGTATAAGTAATGTAGCTTTACAAGAAGATCCTGCTGGAAATATTAAGATAGCAAAAAATAAAAGCACAGAAAAAGTTGACCCAATAATAGCATTAGTAATGGCTTTAGGTTGTTATTTAACAACTGAAAATGGTGATAGTGTGTATGACAATAGAGATATTTTAGTATTATAATAATGTTAAAAAATAATAGTTAGTTTGTTTTTTTAAAAAAAAATTGCATTGTATTATTGTGAAAATAATTATTTCACATTGACTTTATTAGAGAGAATCACAAACGTTTTCATTCCTGCTAAAACACAAAAAAGAGATTTATCTTTAAATTCTATATTTCCGCAAGCAAATGTTTTTGATACAGATAAAGCATTAACACTCACAGCTGTTTGGTGTGCTATAAGATTGTTAGCAGAATCAGTATCATCATTGCCTATATCGGTTTACACTAAACAAATTAATGGTGATAAATTAGAAGATAAAAAAAACCCAATATACAATTTACTAAAATATAAGCCTAATTATTATCAAAATAAAATAACTTTTTTTGAATACATAATGTTATGCATTTGTACTAATGGTAATGCTTATGCAAAAATAATAAGAAATAATTCTGGAACACCTATACAATTATTGTGTGTTGACCCAACAGATGTAACTATTGTTGTTAAAGATAATGAGTTGTTTTATCAAGTAGATAATTCTGGTGTATTAGATGCATCTGATATTTTACATTTTAAAACATTAACTGATGATGGTGTTAATGGTTTAAGCCCGATTGACCAATGTGCTAAAGCTTTAAATTGGAGTTTAAGCCTTGAACAATTTGGGGCAACTTTTTTTAGTAATGGGGCAAAACCAAGTTCTATTTTGCAAACTGATAGGGCATTAAGTGATACAGCTTTAGAACGTTTAAAAAGTAGCTTTAACAATAATTATAGTAAGTTAAAAAATAGTAATTCAACAATAGTTTTAGAAGAAGGCTTAACATTTAAACCTATTTCAATAAGCCCAGAACAAGCTCAATTTTTAAGTAGTAGGCAATTTAGCATTGAAGAAGTAGCTAGAATCTTTAATTGCCCTCCACACATGTTAAAAGATTTAACTAAATCTAGTTTTAATAACATCGAAATGCAAAGCCAAGAATTTGTTACTTATACTTTGATGCCATACATTACTAGAATAGAAGAAGAAATAAACCTGAAATTATTTAGAACTAATCAATTAGGAAAAACATTTGTTGAATTTAATGTTAATGGTTTATTAAGAGGTGACGTAAAATCTAGAACAGAAGCTTATAAAGCAGCAATTACAAATGGTTATATGTCTATAAATGAAGTTAGACAAAAAGAAAATATGAACTCTATAGAAGGTGGTGATAAACATTTTATGCAAATGAATATGACTACAATAGAAAAAATTGGAGAAGATGCCGATACCAACTCCTAATAAAGATGAAAACAATAAAGATTTTATTGACAGGTGTATGTCAGATGATATTATGGTTGAGGAATATAATGATGAAAAACAAAGGTTAGCAATATGCAATACTCAATTAGAAAATAAAAAAAATAATAATAATATGGAAAAAAGAATATTTAATGTAGAAACAAGAGTAGATTCAACAGAAGATGGTAAAGATGTTGTTGTTGGCTATGCAAGTGTTTATGACTCGAGAAGTAATAACTTAGGGGGGTTTTATGAATTTATAGAAAGAGGTGCTTTCACAGATGAATTAATAAATAATTCTGATGTTAGGGCTTTAATTAATCATGATCCAAATTTAATTTTGGCTAGGAATCAGGCTGGCACATTAAAATTATCAGCTGATGAAAAGGGTTTAAAATACGAATTTGAAATGCCTGAAACATCTTATGGAAAAGATTTAGCTATTTCTATGAAGCGTGGAGATATTAATCAGAGTTCATTTGCGTTTACAGTTGCTGAAGATGATTGGTCTACAGATGAAGATGGAAACAATATAAGAACTATAAAAAAAATAGACCGATTATATGATACAGCAATCGTGACATATCCAGCTTATAATCAAGCAGATAGCGATTTAATAGTTGCTAAAAGGGGTTTGCAAGCATATAAAGATAGTTTAGTTAATGAAACTAAAGAAGAAATTATTAAAGAAAAAGAAAACAATTTAGTGAGGAATTCTCTTATCTCATTAAATATTGAATTAAAAAAGAGAAAATAAATAAAAAAAATCATAAAATGAAAACATCAATTATTTTAAAAGAGGAAAGATCAGATATTATTTCTCAGTTGGAAAACATTAAGGATGTTGCTACAACTGAGGAAAGAGATTTAACCTCTGAAGAAAACGATCAAGTTGATGGGTTATTAACTGAAATTGATAACCTTGATTCTAAAATTGTAAGAGCTGAAAAAATAGAAACTATCAAGCGTAATGCAGCGGTTGTTTCTGGGGTTACAGCTACAAAAAAAGATAAAGACCTAGAAAAATTTACTTTCCAAGGTGCTGTTAGGGCTGCTTATACTGGTGAATTAAATGGTATTTATAAAGAAATGGATCAGGAAGCTAGAGATAAAGCTAGATATACTGGCCAAAATTATAGAGGAATTGCAATACCATCTTCTGTTTTAACTAGAGCGCAAGATTATGTTGATACTGCAAACCAAAATTCTGTAAGAACAATGACTTTTGTAGACCAATTAGAGAACAACTTAGTTCTAGCAAGTGCAGGATGTAATTTTTATTCTGGTGTAGAAAACATGAAATTCCCAGTTATTCAAGGTATTACTTCTGCATTTCAACCTGAAACAGGGGGAACAGAAGCAGAAGGTAAAGGTAACACAACAAATTTAGTTTTAAGCCCGAAAAAAATTATATCTATTGTTAATGTTTCACAAGAGTCTATGGTGCAAAATGCATCTTTAGAAGCTGCTTTACAAAGAAACATGTCTGCTAATATAGCTGCAACTATTGAAGATGCTTTTTTAAGAGAAGCTGATGTAACTAATGCCCCTGAATCTATGGTTTTAGATGCAACATCATCTGGAACAGGTGCTATAGATGCGGCTGCAATAGTTAAAATGGAAACAGATACTTTAGGTGCTAAAGTTGCATTAGAAGGCGCTAGAATGGCATACATTATGAATACATCTGCTTATGGAAGCGTGAAAGCTTTACCGCAAGTAAGTAATGTTTCTCCTATTTGGGATAATAATGATAAAAGGTTAAATGGTTACTTTGGTTTTGTTTCAGGTAACATGACTAGCGATCAGGATGCTGGAAAAGGTTCTTTATTATTTGGAGATTTTTCTAAAGTGCATGTTGCTCAATTTGGAGGGATTGACCTGTTATTTGATCCATATACTTATTCTGGGGTTGGTGTGCCAAGATTAGTTATGACTTCTTTAGTTGACGCTAAAGCTGCTCAGGCTGCAACATTCCACAAACACATTAAAGCTTAGTTTTAATACTTAATTAACAAAAGGGGTGGTGGAAATAACCATCATCCCTTTTTTTATAACTTAATAATATGAAAACATATCAAGTTGATACAGCGGCAAGTACATTTCCAGTAAGTTTAACAGAGGCTAAAAGTCATTTAAAAGTTGACACAAGTGCTGATGATACATATATTACATCTATTATTAAAGCTGCAACTCAATTAAGCGAAGAGTACACAAATAGATTTTTTATAAACACAACTCTTAAACAATTTGCTAGTAGTTTTAAAGAAATAGAAACTTTATTTAAAAGTAAAGTTAGTGCTGTTAATCATGTAAAATATTATGATAGTAATAACACATTACAAACTTTGTCGCCAAATGTTTATAGTAAACAATTAGAATACGAACCAGCACAAATTCAATTAGCACATAATCAAAGTTTTCCTAATATAACAAAAAGAAATGATGCTGTTGAAGTAGAATATGTTGTTGGCTATGGAAGTTCAGCTAGTGATGTTCCAGAAATTATAAAACAAGCAATACTATTAACTATTGGAAATTTTTATCAAAATAGAAATAGTGTGGTTATAGGTAGAATTGCAACTGAGTTGCCTCAAAATGTTAAATGGTTATTAGATACATATAAAGTACAAATAGTAGGATGACAATAGGTGAACTAGATAGAAGAGTTTTAATTGAAAACCTAGACACCCCATCACCAAATGGTTATGGAGAAAGAACAAGGTCTTATAGCCCATTTAGAACAGTTTGGGCTGCAATAGAATGGAAAGGCGGATCAGAAAAAACAGACGAATCTAACAAAATTACTGGAATGACTAGGTTACATATTTATATAAGAAATTTAGATGTTGCAAGTTTATCTTTACAATCTAGGTTAACTTATGATAGCAAATATTATTTTCCAAAAGTAATTAATGAAATAGATGGTAGAACAGCTTTTTTAGAAATAATTTGTGAAAATAAAGATTAATGGCAATAACTTTTGGAAATACAAGTAGAAGTAAAGCAGCAAAATTAGCTGGAACTGGTGGAACAAAAACTAAAGTTGGTGTAAATATTAATGGCATGGATGAGTTGCAAAATTTTTTGAACAGGTTCCCGCAAATTTTAAATACACCAAAAAATAAGGAAAGAATTTTTAGGGAAAATTCTCAAGTATTACAAAATAAAATAAAACAAAAAATATCTGGCATGCCTTTTAAAAAAGGAACAGTTGGTTCAAGGCAATTAGAAGATAGTGTTGGTTTTATAACAACTGCAAGGAGTAGGGCTATTGGTGGTGGTTATGTTGGTTTAAGAGTAAGGGGTGCTTACGCTAACAAAGAAAAAAGTGGGTTTTATGGCGCTTGGATTGAAGTAGGTAAAAATGCTAAAAGCCCAACATATAATTGGGGACCAGCTAAACCTTTTATAAAACCAGCATACAATGAAACAAAACGTATTTTAATGGCTAATATGTTAATTGATGCTAGAAAAATTATGTTTAAAGAAGCAAAAAAATTAAGAAAATTAGGAACATTCGGTTATAAATAAAATGGAATTAGGAAAAGCAATATATAATATTTTGTACAACTCAGGAAGTGGTGATGTTTTTGATTTAGTTGGAACAAGAATATTCCCTAATGTAGCACCACAAACTACACAATTTCCTTTTATTATATATGATATAACTGGTGTTGAACCAAATGACACTAAAGATGGAACATCAACATTAGATACAAATGATGTAATGATTAGCTGTTATAGCGAAACCTATTCACAAGCTTCTGACTTAGCAAAAAAAGTAAGGGTTGCAATGGATAGAATTAATCAGGGAACTTATGCAGGAGAACAAATACAATCAAGCCAATTTCAAAATTATAATGATATTTTTGACGATACTAGCGGAAATGCTGGTATTTACAGAAAAGCTTTAGATTTTGAAATAAGGCAAATTAACCCTACAAGTTAAAAAATAAAAAAAAATGGAAATAAAATTAAAAAAAAGTTGGAGGTATGCAGGCCAAATTTACAATGAAGGCGCTGTATTAAAAATAACAAATAATGATACTTTAAAATTTTTAAAAGAAAATGGGTACTTATACAAAGAAGAAAAAAAAGAAAAAAAAAGCAAAGTAAAAATTGCTGAATAAAATAATTAATAAATAAAAATAAAAGAAAATGGCTATTTTAAATGGAACAGAATTAAAATTATATGCTACAAGTTCATCAGGGGTTGGTACAGATTTACTTGTTGCTTTTGCGCAAAACTGCACATTAAACGTAGAGCATAGCCCAAGAGAAATTACTAATAAAGAATCAGCTGGTTTTGCTGAAAATTTAGAAGGTTTAAGGTCTTGGAGTATTGATGTTGATGGGGCATACGCTTGGACAAATGCGGCTGGCAATGCATCGTTAACTAATGGTGCTGACGATATACTAGAAACAAATGTTTTAAATGCAAGACAAAAATTTCAAGTAAGGTTTGGTGGTTTACAAACTGGTTCGACGCATGATGTAAGTTATTATGGAGATGTTTATATTACATCTTTTAGCGCTACTGGTGGAACGGAAGATACAGCAACATACAGTTTTAGTTTAACTGGGACTGGAGAATTGTATCAATTAATTTCAGCATAATAATATAGGTGATTAGCTTAGGCTCTAAATTTTGTTTAGTGCCTTTGCTATGAACCTTTTTTAACTAAACAAAAAATGAATTATACTTTTATAGAAATAAATAAAAAAAAATACCCAATTAAATTTGGTTTTAACGCATTGAGGAAATATTCAACTAAAACTAAAACAACACTACAAGATTTAGATAAATTAGGTGTAAACATGACTTTAGATGATGCTTTAACCCTTATTTATTGCGGTGTAGAAGATGGTTATAGGGCTGCAAAACAAGAATGTAAATTAACAATTGATGATTTAGCTGATTTAATAGACAATGATTATGATGCTATTGCAAAAGCAATGGAAATATTAGCTGAACAAATGGGCGGTAATAACGAAAAAAAGCAGAAAGCCAAGAAGTAAAAAGTACACTTTCTTGGCGTGAACTTGAAAAAATTGCTTTTGGTTATTTAAATATGGGGGTAAATGAATTTTATGATTATTTACCTAAACATTTTTGGAACAAGTTAGATGGCTTTTATGAGCTTGAAAACATGAGGGAAAAAACTAAATGGGAAAGGGTTAGGTGGCAAACTACTTTATTGTTAAACATACAAATAGGAAAAGGTAAAAAGTTAAAACCTACTGATTTGATAGAGTTTGAATGGGATAAAAAACAAAAAAAGATTGATTATAAAAAGTTGAAAGAAAAAGCTGAGTATATTAAAAAATTATCTGAACACAAAAAATAAATAAAAAATGGCATTAGGATTAGTAGGTAAATTAACTGTAATGTTTGGTGCTGACTTTAAAGGTTTTGACAAATCTGTTAAAAATGCAACTAGAAAATTAAATAAATTCAGTAGAGACGCTAATAGGTTAGGAAATCAATTAACTACAAATTTAACTTTACCTATACTAGCAGTAGGTGCTGGTGCTGTTAAATTAGCATCAGATTTTGAGGAATCATTAAACAAAGTAAACGTAAGTTTTGGCGATTCATCTAAAGAAGTACAGGCTTTTGCAAAAACTACAATAGATAGTTTTGGTATTGCAGAAGGTTCAGCGCTTGAAATGGCTTCATTATTTGGCGATATGGGGACTTCTATGGGGCTTACACAAAAACAAGCGGCTGGCATGAGTACATCATTAGTTGGTTTAGCTGGTGATTTAGCTTCATTTAAAAATATAAGAATAGATGTTGCTCAAACAGCGTTAGCAAGTATTTTTACTGGCGAAACAGAATCTCTTAAAAAATTAGGTGTTGTAATGACTGAAGCAAACCTAAAACAATTTGCTTTAGAACAAGGTATTACAAAAACCATAAAACAAATGACTCAAGCTGAAAAAGTACAGCTAAGGTATAATTTTGTTATGGCGCAATCTAATAATGCAATAGGTGATTTTGCAAGAACAAGTGATGGGGTTGCAAACAGTACAAGAAGTTTGCAAGAAAGTGTAAAAGAACTTGGCGAACAATTTGGTAAAGAATTATTGCCACTTGCAAGCGATGTTATTAAAACCCTTAGGGGTGTTGTTAGTAGCATGCGTAACATGAGTAGTGAAAACAAAAAACTAGCAATAAATATAGCTTTAGTTACAGCTGCTCTCGGACCAGTTATTAAAGCTTTAGCATCATTTTCTACATTACTTAAAAATTTAATAATATTTATACCTAAATTATATGCAGCTTTAACCGGACCGCTAGGTATTGCGGCTGCTTTCACTGCTTTATTTATTAAAATGGACGAAGGCGATGGCATAGTAAGTAATTTAAAGAAAAAATTTACAGAATTAAAAACAGCAATATTTGGTGTTAACGAAGAAGCAAAAAAGTTAGATAACACTATAATGCAACAAAATGCAGCAATAAACCCAGATGATATTAGAAAAGGCATGATAAATGCTTTTAATAAAAAACAAAGTTTTGGGGATGTAAATATTTTAGGAGAACCAAAAACAAAAAAGCCTACAATAACAAAACCCAAAGGTAGTATGATGGCTGCAATGGATTCATTGCCAGTACAAAAATTAAATGTAGAATTGAGTAAAATACCTGAAAAATTAGAAAATGTTGAAGCCCCATTGTTTGAATTAACAAAAGCTCAAAAAGAATATAATGCTACAACACAATTGTTTGGTGATATTATGTTTGAATCTATGATGAATGCTGCTAATAGCCAAGAAGGGTTTGTTAAAACATTTATAGAAAACATAAAAAAAGTTGTAAAACAATTACTTATACAATTAGCTGTTATGACTGCTATAAATTTATTGATGGGTGGAACAGGAATGACTTTAAGTAAAGCTTTTGGTGCTGCAAAAACTTCTATTTTAGGTTTAGCAAATGGAGGTTTAGTTACTGGACCGACTATGGCCTTAGTTGGTGAAGGTGCTGGTACTAGTGCTAGTAATCCAGAAGTCGTTGCCCCTCTTGATAGATTAAAAGGAATGATCCAAAAAGAAAAACAACATGTTGAGGTTTATGGGCGTATAAGCGGTAATGATATATTTATTAGTAACCAAAGAGGTGGTTTAAATAGACAAAGAGCAGTTTAATTTATGGCGTTTGCAAAACAGTATTATTCTTCATATAAAAGTAGTAATAACTTAGAATATTATCTAGAGATATTTGTTGATGGTTATACAGGTGGCAATCCATCTGAAATAACACTTGGTGCTGGCGGACCAGTTATAACCTACGAAACTGATCAAGAAGATAGGTTTTCACCTATTTTAAGTTCTCAATGTGTTTTACCTTTTATGGTACAAGGAACTGGAACTCAATCATTTATACAATTATTGCGTACAACTTATCAAGAAAGACAAGTTTATCTGCATTTATATAGGGCTAATAGTAGTGGATATAGTTCTGTTAAACCAATTTGGTCTGGTTTTTTAGTAATGGATTTAGGTGCTGGTGAAGATGTTAGCTTCCCTTATGAACAAAAATTAACTTTTGTTGATGGGTTATCATTACTAAAAGATATTGATTTTGTTGATTTATCAAATTCTGGCTCAGAAACTAACATAATGGGAAGTTATACGCAAGATAACATGTATTTCGGACCAGCTACATATATATATTGGATTAGAGAAATTTTAGGGAAAGCTGGCTTTGCAACAACATCGCAAGGTGTATCAATTGATTGGGGTTTTACAACTGCTATAAATTGGTATAATGAAACAATGACTAGCACAAGCCAAAGTAGTGATCCTTTAGCTTTAACACAATGTATTGTTTCTATGTTCCACACAAAAAATGATCAAGATGTTTATACGCCAGAAAATTGTTATACTGTTTTAAAACAATTACTTAGGCATTGGGGTGCAAGAATTACATATTGGAAACATGAATTATGGATAGTACAAATACCAGAATATATACAAGACGAAGCTGGCTTAATAGATAACCCTGATAACATTAACTCTAGGCAATATAATAGGTTTGGTGCTTATCAAGGTAGTCAAGATCATTTAGGCGATACATATTATACAAGGTATGAGCAAACTATTGCAAATAATCAGGTAAGTAAATTAGTTGGAACTAAATATAATTATTTACCAATAATTCATAGAGTATCAGCTGATTTTTTAAGTTTTGCAGGAAAAAATTATTATGGTGGTTTTCCTTATGGTACAAATGCAACTAGTCAGGAAATATTTCAAAGCACAATTATAGACCCATCTTCTGCTAATTTTATTTGGCTTTCTATACCATTAAACTGGGTTTGGGATATGTCGCAAGCTGGTTCTGGAAATTATAATTTATCAAATGGCCATACGAATGGTTGGTGGTGTTCTATAAAATTTAATTTCTATGCAAGTGATGGCACAACAACTTATTATTTGCAATACGATTCTAGTACAGGGGCTTATTATTGGGTACTTGAAGCTGATTGGTCACCATTAGGGAATACATCTCCTAGATATGTTGTTAAATCTAGAAATTTGACTGAAACTAATTACATAGGTTTTCAAGAACAATTGTCTTTTGTAGATAGCTCTGGAAGTGCTATTACTATGAATGGTGCTTGGAGTTTTTTCTTAGACATTGAAGATTACGGAACAAGCGGAAGCAATCCTGGTTCATTTTATTGCAATTTTAGTGGATATAATGGTTATGGTACGCCAACCAAAATGCGTAACCCTAATAATAATATAACAATTGTAAGCCCACTTGGTGTTCCAATTAAATCTGGAACAGTTAGTTGGTCAAATACATTACAAGACCCAACCGCAATTGCTGTACCAAGTACAATTTTAAACCCAGCTGGTTTTAATGCTGGCACAAACCAAGATGATATTAGATTAGCAACATTAAGTTCTTTTAAAGGTTTTTTACAAACTTTAAATGTAACACAAAATGCAACTTTTGGTCAATCTGTAAATACACAAATTAATAATAATAGCAACACAGAAATATACAGTTTTGGTACATTACTTTGGGGTGATGCTGTACAACAATTTGCGGTAGGTGGTTTGAGGGTAAATAATGGAAGTTCTTTTGTTAAAACAGACCCAGATGGTAAATGGGGGCGTGGTACATTAACTGGAACACAAACATTTACTGAATTATTAATAGATGAATTTATGACTGGCCAAGTTAAAGTTGCTATTGCACCAACAATGAGGTTAGCAGTTGGCGAGTTAAATAAAAACCAAACTGCAACTGGTCAAAGTGGTTCAGCAACAAGGCCAAGATATGTAAATCCAATAGGTAGATTAAGAGAAAGTAGGAGCCAACAAATTGATCCAGAATATATTTTCAGAAGAGGAAGTTTTTACACATTATATGATGAATGGGATTATGAAGGTTATCAAATTCTTAGAGATACACCAACTACTACAACAACTACAACTAACATGGGTGGTTTAGGTGGCGGCCAAATAGATAACCCATTAGGCAATGCAAAAATACAAGGACCAGTTACAAATGCTTTAATGATGAACAGCCCAGTTGCTTATGTTAGGGCTACTGTTCCAGCTACTGGATCAGACGTTGCTGTTAATGGTAACTTTAATGTTGCTACTGGTTGGACGCTAGGTGCTGGTTGGTCAATAGATACAACTGCAAAAAAAGCATCATTTACAGCAACTGGCTCAACAAGTGATTTAACACAATCAGTTTTAACGCAAGGGCTTACATATCAAATTAATTTTACAGTTGTTGTAAGTGCTGGAAGTTTATTAGTAAAAGCTGGTAGTAGCGGCACAACTGAAACAATAACAACAAGTGGTGATTATAGTATTTATTTAAATTGTGAAGGGTCAAACTTAATAAAATTCCAAGCTGGAACAACATTTACTGGAACAATAAAACATATAACAGCAAGAGATCAAAAATCATTAAGTAGTTTACCAATAAATGTAATAGGAAATACTGTATTTAAAACTGGCGATACTTTTAATATTGTAAATTCTATTGGTGATGAAATAATCCCATTAACAGTAACATCAAATCAAGGGGCGTCTGATGATACAATAAGTGTTACAGCTGTTCCATTATATGATGATATTGCAGAAAATTCTGTTTTACTTATAAACCAAGATGACTTATCAGAACAATACCAAAACAAAACAAAAGGAACAGTTGCTGGATTTACTATTGATGCTGATGGTATTGCAAAAGGTGGTGTTGAAATAACTGGTTGGCTTGATAGTGATACAATG
>CERA01029821.1_pt1 | contig 13438 bp, 8 predicted proteins | sample 530881 | NCBI WGS metagenome assembly CERA01 (sample SAMEA2621061, study PRJEB7988) | marine metagenome | biome: marine biome (ENVO:00000447); feature: deep chlorophyll maximum layer (ENVO:xxxxxxxx); material: "saline water (ENVO:00002010), including plankton (ENVO:xxxxxxxx)" | depth 50 m
TACTACTCGGAAGATTACTTGTGCTATCTAAACTACTTGGATAATTTGTTGCAGCCATTCACCCTCCTACGGAGTTAAATCAATCGTGAAAATACCACCAGCATTAAACGCAATTGTAAACGTGCCATTACTCGACGAAAAATTAGCACCAAAATCAATATACGCAATAAGCGGATCATCAGTTAAAGAATCGTCATAAATCACAGCGCCTCTAGCGTCTGTAATCGTCGCAGATGACCATGACGTATCGGCAGCATCAAACTTAATAGTGCCACCTGTCTGAGTCAAAGCCAAACTACTTAACGTATTACCACCAGCAGTATAATTAGTTCCAGAAACTTCATTACTTACATCAGCTTTAAAATCGTGCGCTCCAAAATCAGGCGTATACGACGACGTAACTAACATTATTTTAATAGTGTCGCTGTCTAAATCTAACGCAAGAGTATTTTTTAAAGCGTTTAGGAACGTTATCCCATAAAGTCCGCTAGCCATCAGCGTTCTCCTTATCAGTTACAACACTGGCTTGTATCGTCTCAGCAGTTATAACCACATCTACTTGTTCGTCTTCCATAACCGTTAATAATAATATACTAACACATTAAAAGATAGAGGGAAGGCCAACCTCCCAGTAAAGTTAGCCTTCCCAAACTATCGTTAGGAGCTATTAGTTAGCGCCTATTGAGGATGAAGATTCAATCCTTCTGATGGATGCTTCACGGAATCGTGAGTACCCAACAAGGTGATACCAGCCAACGTGGTTGAAACGTCGGAGGAGATCAGTTGTAGGACCAAATACGACACTGGGGTCTTCACCAAATCCGGCTGCACGGCTAACGGCTTTTGCCATAGCTTGCTTACCACAGATAATGGTTTCATACTCGTCAACATTAGAAGCACCAGCGTTTGTACCAATGTCCAAACGTGGGGTTTCAATGAAGTCAACACCACCATAAACACCAATGCTACCTGTTCGGATAGCGCCAGCGTCTTGCTGGTTTTGGTGTGCGATTACGTCAGTTACCGTAGTAGCATTTCGTAAATCGTAGGAAACGTCAGGGTGGATAAATCCAACGTAAACGCCTCCATCAAAAGTAGGTGCAGATGCAGCACGGGCATTAGCAACAGCTTTACGGACAAGAGCAGCGGTCATAATATCGCCTGCTGCTAGTTCTCCTGTAGCTGTGGCATCGCCACCGTACAGCACGTTGCTTCCAGCGACAAGAATACCGTGAACGATATTGTCGAGGCTGTTGGCCATGTTGTAACCGATAATGTTCGCAGCGTCAGCGTCTACGTTTAAGAAGCTGGTTCCACGGAGTTTAGCGGTTGTGGTGACAGCGTTACCATATTCAGCAAGAGTTACAGTAACCGTTGAATCACCAAGCGCAACAGCAGTTACGTCACTGGCTTCAGTGAGAGCTGATGTAGCTTGAGAAAGGTCACTATAAATGTTGAATTGGACGCTAGCACCTGCATGAGACTGGTTAGTTGACTTTACGTCACATACCATCTCAAACATAGGTTGTGAACGGAGAGCGAAATACGCTAACTGTTCAAATGCGGCGGTATCGGAACTTACTTGTCCCGTTCCTGTAGTTGCCATTGTAGTTTCTCCAATTAAGTTTGGAGCCTACTTACACCATTGCGTTCCAAGTACCGCCATTAGATTCCCAAATTGCCCGTAATTCTTCAGGGTTTTTAGTTTGTTTAATTAACTCAATAAGGTTAGCATCTGCCACAGGACCAGCATCATCGCCAGCTTGTTGGATTCTACGCTCCGTTTCAAACTGATTTGCTTGCGCCTGCTGCTCTGCCAAATTGCCGATACTAGCTGTAGTCGTCATAGCAGACAACCCAGCATCGTTAGCCTCAGCTTGTATCGCTTGAACAGATAGCTCGCCTTCGTAGCCTTTCATGAAATACTCAGTCATCTTATTAGATGGATCTAAGCCAGCATCACGGAACACTTCTTTACGTTGCATCTGCTCAACTTGCGCTTCAAGCTCAGTAGCCCTCGCAGCTTTCGCTTCAAGTTCTCTACGCCAATTTGGTTTGGATTCAGTACTAGAAACTTCTTCGGTTTCTGTAGACTCATTTTCCATTATGTCACTCACCTCTGGTACACGCTAACAACGGTGGCATGTTAGCGGAGTTAATTTTTTTTGTGTGTGAACGGCTCACCCTCTTAATGGGGCAGATCACAAATATAAATATATAAAGAATTAAGGTTTGTGTCTACAACCTAAGCCATTTGTGCAGCGCCTAGCCCAGAAGCACCAGTTTGTTGCAACAAACCACCAGCTCCAGACTGTTGCGTCTGTTGCCTTCTTTCACGTATACGCCTAACTAAAGTAGCGTCATCAGCGTCTAACCCAAAAGCAGAAGAAGCTAACGTATCAACAGAAACGCCTTCGCTTCTTAACGTAGACTGTGTTAAACCAGCGCTAGATGCTAAAGCACGCACTGAAACTGGTTGCACATCAGGTTGCCTAGCTAACTGTTCAGCCACACCAGTACTAAACCCTTCACCTAAAGTGCTTTTAGCTGTAGAAGATAACCCAGCAGCAGTCATTTGCAGTTTTAATTCCATTAAAGTAACGGCCCTATCAGGATCTAAGAAATACGATATTAAATCTCCGTCGTCTATTTCTGGATACAACCGCCGTAACTCTTCATCTAAATTAGGATCAATTTCTGATACTGCTTGCGCTGCTAACGCTGTACGTGTAGCAAATTCTTCAGGCGAAACATCGTTGCCTATAAAAGACGCAAAATCTTCAGGCGAATCATAAAAAGATTTAGGCAAACCAAATTCAGCTAAAACACTAGCGTAACCACTTTCTAATTCAAGGTATCTAGCTTCTGAAACTTGATTCAAACCGTTTTCTCTACGAGTAGCCATACCAGCAAACCGATCTTTATATTCATCTGTTCCTCGTAACCGAATTGTCATCTGCTGAACTGAAAGATTTAAAGAAACCCATTCTTTAATTGTATCTACTAAAGATAAAGGTAAATCATATTGATTTAACAAGTCTTCAAGTATGTCGTATGCTTCGTCTGCATTATATTCTGGTGTATCTGGTACTGGTATATTTTGATTTATAAAAGGATTTTGCCCTACATACAAATTATCTTGTGTTTCTTGTTCTATTGCCTCATTAATTTCTTCTTCCGAAGGCACTCCTAAAAACGGCCCATTTGCCATATCTAAACCCTTCCAAACGAATCAGCTAAAGCATCAACAAGACTATATATCTTTTCTTGCCCTTTGTTACTACCTAAATAATCCCCAGTAGAACGCACATAATTTTCTGCTTCCCAAGTAGTCATCAATCTAGGGCTACCTGAATTATCAACATAATTTATAACCGGATTCCATTTACTATCACGCAAATCAACTTTCTTACCTAACAAATTCTCAATAGATGTTTCAGTATTAAAAAGTAACTGCTTAGGAGTCACCCCTAATTTTGTAGCTTGCTCTTCTAAATGCGGATAAGCAATATACGCCTGATCCTGCAACATTTGTTTAAATTCTTCTTGAGTTAAATCACCAGTAAGCAACTGCTCTGCATATTCTCTAGCTTGTTCTTCATTCATATTTAAATAATAATCGCCAGCAGTTACTAAAGTATTTTCTACCATTCCTTGAAATTCATTTAACTCATTAACCATTTCTTTATTTTCAATTTCAGCAAAAATAGTTTTATACAACGTATCAGTATTTGTTTGTGTAACAGGGCCATTTAATCTTTGAAACTGATAAGCTAAATTATAAACTTCTTGGTCAGATAACTCATACCCAAGACCTCTAAGGCTATCGCTTACTTGATCTATAGTTGCTTGCAAAAATTCTAAACGATCTGCTTCACTCTTCTTTTGATACTCAACATCGAACTCACGCATACGTGAATTATTTTCCATACCCCATTCAGTTTTACGCAACAAACTCGGAATTTGGTACAGCATAGCGTTTTCAGTAGTCGGGTCTATATTGGTTGATTCTATATAAGTAACAACGTCTACTTCCATTAATTTTGAAGGATCGTTATATGCAACAGGGTTACCATTAATATCAAGCCCGATATATAAATCACCTCTTATGTCACGGTCATACATAAAGAAACCAAACGCACCGTATTGTTCACTTAAACCAGTTGCATCTCCTAACGTATCCGCAAAAGATGGAACTCCTAAAAACGGTCCGCTACTACTTAAAGTTGTTTCTTGAGCAGGTTGAGCTTGCGTCCCAGAAGGAGGTAAAGAACCATCTGCCATAAATGCCCTAGACGACATGCGGTTTTGTCGGGCAGTACCTTGATTGCGAGATCTAGTAGCTCCAACATAACCCGTGTCTTTAGGAAGAGCAGCGCTACCACCTTGGAACGGATCGCCCATACCAAATTCTTTTAACGTGCCAGTAGCTGCGTGTGCAGCAACCTCTTTACTTCTTCCAGTTCTTATAAGATTAGCTTCATCATTTCGCCTGCCATACAAAGCACCGCCATCATTAGCAGCTAAACCATATTCTGTGTTATCAATATAATCAGCTAACGCTAAAACATCGCCAGTATCTACAGCTTTATTAATTTCTTTAACAAAATCTGGGCCACCAGCAGAACCATAATTATACGTAATTGACATAACCGCAGCTTGCGTATTCGCATCTAAAGACTGATACCTTTCTTGCCCAGCAGCTAACAACTCTTCTCTATTCTCAAACCCGTAAATAGTTACATGACTATATTGATCTAATTCAACATACGGTTCAGTAGCACCTGAAGGCAACGGAGCGTATTCTTCACCATCAGCCTCCGAACTAATAAAATCATACTGCCAACCATCACCAAACCTATTAATATAATCTTGATCGCTACTACCTTTACGCAAACTAGCGGTATTCAATGCAAGTTCAGCAAATAAAATTTCTCTATGTTTTTCAATTTCTTGATCTAAACGAGCAAGAGCTGTTTCTTTATCCATAGTGTCGTCAGGTTGAACGCCACCAGTAAACCCAAACCCTATAGTCGGCACATCATCGCCACGCAAAGGATCTGAATAAGCATTTTCACGGAAACCTTCATGCGCCATAATTACCGCACGTTCTAACTCTATATTTTGATTACGTGAATCACGCAACTCATTTTCAACTCTTCTTTGAGAATCCAACGTAGCTTTTTCCGCATCAAACGACCTAATCAACTCAAGCGCAAACTTATAATCTCCGTCAGTTTCAGCTAAATTTTCAAACTTATTCCAATCAATATTAGGAATAGCCATAGTGCCTCCCATCAGCAACACTACCAACCAACGCAAAAACATAACCCAAATCTATCATTACATATTCCTAACAGCAGCTTCAATAGCTCTAATAGTCGAACCCTCAGCTTCAGCTAGAGACAATTTAGGGAACTCTTCTTGCACAAACTTTTTAGCTTGAGAATCTACCATAGGCATTTGCATATTATCAGTATAATAATGGTCAACTGTTTCTTTCATAAAAACAACAAACGCTCGTTTCTGCGCTTCTGTTAATTCAATACCTAACATCTGGCCAGCTTTGTTATTAACAGCATCCATTAAATACACAGGGTCGTAATCTTTATAACCTTCTTCTTCTCGTTCTTGAGTTATACCTAATTCAAATAAGGCTTGTATTTCTTCTACTGTTCTTCCGCTTTGACCAGTTAAAATATTAAACGTTGTCGGATCACCAGTACCAAACTGGGCAGGTACTGGAACACCACCTACATCAGTAACAGGCAACGTAGGTTTAGCAATTTCCATCATTCTATACGCTTCTAGCATCTGGTTATTAAACGCAGTATTGTCAAACGAACCATCAGACCTAAAAATATCGCCCATATTGCCAATATTCACAAACGCTAATTCAATAGCTATTAATGCTTTCTGGTCATCTGGCAAATAATTAAGTACTTCACCTATATTTTCTTTAATAAACCATTCATCAGTTTCAGAAAAAAGCTCAGCTAACGCTTCTTCCTCATCAGTACTATAAGTAGTTTCTGGTGTAGGTCTAACTCCCAAAGACGTAGCTGGTGCTACTACCCCTTCTGTGCCTTCAGGGATAAATCCTTCTCTAACCATTTCAGGATTAATTGTTCCCAAAGTAGGAGTAGTTAACGACAAAACACTTTTAAACTCATCGCTGTCTCTTACCTCTATAAGAAAACTATCTAATTCACCTTTAGTAACACCTTCAGGATTTACTGAACTAAGTCCTATTAATTTATTATTTTCAAGAATTGTTTGATTAAAAAGTCCAAGTATTTCCGGTTGTGTAAGCAACGAGTTTGCATCATATTCTTCGATACTTGCAAAATCAGTTTCCCAACTTTTTTCAATTTGTTTAAAAATTATAGAATCTTCAACAGATTCATACTGTGCAATAATTTGCTCAGCTATGTTGTCGCCGAATATTCTCTTTAAATTATCTTTAGCTTTATTGCTTAACTCCATAACACTATCCTAGTCTGCCCAACTGTTCTTGGGAATAAGATCATTCTCTAAAAACCTTGAATAAAACAAAGCAAAATCTGGCCTAGTAGCAAATTCAGATCTAACTTGATCCCACTCATACATTAATAACCTATTGTTATCAGCTTCCAAAGAACTACTAGGCAACCTTCTCAAATCATTTTCAAAATCGTTCCGAATATCTAAATACTCTACAAGGCTACCAATCCAAGGCTTATACGCTAACGACGGTTCTTCAACCAAAGCCCTAGCGCCTTCCATCACCTCAGCAATATAATTAGAAGAACTAAATTCTTCAATCGCTTCACCAAACAACGGATATTTTTCACTAAGTTCTGCTTTTTTAAGATCATAATATAGCTTCAAACCAGAATGAACAGCAGCAGAAGGCGAATTACTTAACCCATCATTAGCATACAACAATTGATTATAAGACGGGCTTCCTTCTACACCATCTATCGGACTATCTTTCCAAGCGTTTAATTCAGTATACCCACGTGACACTTCTGTCTGTTTAATAAATTCTTCAGGCGTATAAATTTCACGCCATCCTTCATTCATAAAAATTTGTTGAACAGCCGGTGAAAACGCTCCATCTTCAATAGCGCTAACACGCAAAGAATTAGTTACAACAGAAGTCATTACAGGATATTTTTCTATAAAATCTTTATGTTCTTGAGATAATTTAAACGACTCTATTGTCGGAGCAACACCTTTAGCGTTTCTAGTTGCGTTACCGCTTAGAAAGAAAAACTCTTCACCGTAAATACTGAGGAATTGGTTAACAGCCCATTCAGGTTCTTTTCCTATGACTCTACCATGTTCTTCTAATTGATTTAATTTTATAATATACGGTTCATACGGAGAACCTTCAGCAGAAGCTACAGGTATTACAGTAGTTGCAAGAAACTTTAAAAACCCGACACTTTGTGTCATTTCTTCAGCTTTAGCTATAACACTACTTTGTACTTCAGGGTCAGTGTAGTCGTAAGGAGTTCCTGCTTCTCTAGCTTTAACGTCAAGGTAAGTCACCATATCAATCATGGTCAATCCGTAGTTTTGTTTATTGCCAAAACGGAAAGGATTATCTGGATCTAACGCTGTGTAGTATAAATGATCGGCCCATGACGGAGTAAATTCTTGAACAAAACGTTCAACAAAGTTTCCATCTGGGTGGCCAAATGGGAACATCCATCCAGCAACTTTTTCTATTTCAGGTTTTTTAAAATCAAACATAAACGTTCGTAAAGGCAACGTAATAAACGGGCCAGCACTAGGAGTTGTTTTAGTCAACATCGTAAACAACCCATCTTTATCTAACTTAATTCCAACCTCGTCAACAAGCTCACCGACACTACCAATAGGAGAACTAGGCAACACCTGATTAGCAGCGTCACTAATACTATTAGTAAATTTAGGATTAACTAACAACGATGCAAGAGCGCTATCTTTAGGTCTAAACACAACATTTAAATTTCCGTATTGATCTTCTTCTTGTGTCAACCCTAGGATCGGCAGTTCAACATCATCTTTAGTAAACAACCGGACACCTTTGTAAGCAAACGCAGGGTTTTCTATAGCTAGCCCAGCCCACCTGCCAATAACTTCTTGCCACGCATTAAAGAACGGCGACATAAAACCAACCATTTCAGCAAATTCGCTGTGTTCAGCTAGCTCATACATAACTTCTCTAGTATCTTTAAAAGCTGCTTTACGTGCTTCGTCTTCCATACGAATAATATCAGCAGGCGTTAAATCATACGTGCCGTCAGCTTTAGCGTAAGGCGCTGCGCTATCTATTAAATGCGTCCTATACCTAGATTCAAAAAATGGTCCTCTTGAAATATCATCTGCTGCGCCTGTGCCAAGATTTTGAAATGTTTTATCAATCAAATCACGTGTCCATTTTATAAAACCTTCTTGTTTTGCTGATGGTTGACTAATAGAATCTCTAGCTTTACCAAACCCTCCACGTGAAGAGTTATCTTTTATACGAATTTGAGCAATAATTTCGTTAGCTTTACTACCATCAAATCCATGTCTAGCTATAAACTCTGGATCAGTTAATGTCGATTTAACATCATCCCAACTAATTTCCTCACCTGCACGCACCTTGGCACGCAAATCAGGGAAATATTCAGGAGGAAGAAAATCATTAACTTCATCAATAGCGTCTTCAGCTATTTCTTTAAATATTTTTCTATCAGCGCCTTTTCCTTCATAACCTTTTATTTGATACTTACGTTGCAAACGAGGCGTGTTTTCAATTAAAGCAGCGATAGCTTCAACTTTTTGCACGTGAGACAAACTGTCATTATACATAATGTTGTAAAATGATATTTCGTTAGTACCTGTACGTGACATCTGCATATAAGTACGTGTCCACGCTGTTCTCATCTGAGAAGCAGTAACACCTTCTTTAAGAACATCAACAATTTCCCATCCTTCACCTATGTTTTCATTTATTTGGCGTTTAGCAGCAGCAACAGGTCCACGCATAGATGTGTCAAGACTATTAGCGCTAGATAACTGCCTTTGAGACATGCGTTGGAACCTTAAATCAGAACCCCACGCATTACCAAAAGTTGCGTTACCAATAGTTTGTCTAGGGTAACCAGCTTTTTCCCACCACATATCAGCTTGGTCAAATAAACTAACAACCTTATCTTTATCAGCCCAAGACAAACCAAAATTATATTCATCTTCAAGCCACGCTAAATCTTTTAACAACTGATCGCCACTAGAACTTAAACGTTCAGCAAGTTCTATAACAGTTATATCATCTGCTGCTTCTCCTATTATACGTGCAGCGTCAATTTGAAACGCATTCGCTAATTGCGCTGCTGAACTTTTAACAGCATACTTTTGTAAATTCTTAGTACGGTTTTTCCAATATCTAAAACCCCAACCAGCACCAAGCAAAGGATTAACCATACCCCCTACAAGCGCACGTGCAGTTATGCCAAGACCTTTTCTACGTGAAGGGCTTATTTTAGTAGCTTCTTCTTTAGCTCTTAAAGCGTCTTCTATATAACGAGCAGAAGCACTATCCATAACAGCTTCTAAATTTAAACCTCGTTCTTCAACAAATTTAACTATATCTATTAACGTCGCATCATTAGAAACTTTTGGCACGTCTTTACTTTTTGCAAAATCTTTATTTAATTCATTTCGCAACGCAACAGAAAAACCTTCATCAGTCAAATTCAAACCACGTGCTTGCATATTTTGAACCCAACGATTAAACCCTTTGTTAAGCGTACCTAACATAGGTAGTACTCCCATGACAGCAGCAGCACGCAACTTTTCATCAGTTAACACACGCACAGTCCAACGAGGCGTTAACAATTTACCAGCAGTCCAAACTTCCTGTAAACCTTTAGCAGCCACAGGAACTGCCTTAGCGTATTTGCTTCGTTTAAGATCTACTAACTTTCCTTCTTTTTGCGTTCCACGTTTACCGCCACCAAAATAATCAGTTCTATTCATTGATCTATTAATTTCACGTTGCAACAAATCAAATCTAGGAATAATAGAACATTCAGCTAACTGAGCTAAACTTAAATTATACGTATACGTATGTATGCCTTCATTAACAGGAACGTTAGTATACGTATGCTCCTCAGTATACGCTTTACGTTCTGTTACAAGTTGACCATCTTTATCGTATATACGTTTGCCACGCATCCCAGTTTCATCAACAGTGTACTTAGTTTCACTCATATCAATAGGTTTAAATTCTTTATTATCTAACCTATTAAGAAAATCTTTTTGAGCGCCATTTAATTGCTTAACAAGATAGTCTTTAGGTATATCAACTAATGCGCCTGTATCGTCATAAACTTTAATATCTTGTTTACGCATCATGCCTTCAGCCCTGTAAATCAATTTGTTCATTGTTGCTGTGTAATATTCAACAAACGTTGAGTAATCTTCACCTTTAAAAACATATTCATTCCATTTGCCTAAAATTTCTACAGCTTCTTTTTCAGAAAGCAATCTTTTCCCACCAATAACAAATTCTGAAGCGTCTTCAATAGCACGCTCAAACATAATCGTAGATTGCCCACCTAAATCAGTAAAATGGATTAAGCCTTGAGGCACACGGCTAGTAAATATTTTTAAAGCCTTTATTCCCAAAGGCAAAAACACAGACGGATTTGAATACGCCTTATCAAAAGTAGTAACAACAGTGTCATGATTAGACGTAAATTTATTGCCAGTAGTTTCTTTTACTTTATTTAAATGATTCCTATGAACTACACCAATCGGTTGATAAATTTTTCTATTGCCAACAGATTTAACAATATTGTCAGCCAACAAAGCATCTTCAACAATTTTATCTACAACAATTTGAGCAGTAATTCTATCTAAATCATCCCATTCATCAACTTGCGATTTAGGAAGCGACACATCGCCGTTAGCATCTAAAGTAACTTTCTTTTGTTGCGATACTTTAATCTGATTATAAAAATCAAAATGGTATTCCCAATGAACATCATTAAAAACTTGACCTTCAATTTTTAATTCCGCTTCTAACGCATCGTTTCTAACAGATTCTTCCCGAACAAAATTTTCATCTTTAACTCGTTGAACTTTTAAATCTTCTATTTCTTGTTTAAGAGCATTTATTTCTCTGGTATTAGCAGCACGCCTAGTTTTAAGAATACGCCGACGAGTATCATCTACAGATTCAATACCACCTTCAAACGAATCAGAAATTCTACGTGCTTGTTGTATTTCAATAGGCTGAACTTCTGTAGAAATTAATTCACGTTTTTCTTGTAACTTTTCAATTCTATTTCTTAACGTAGATATTTTACCGTTAGTACCGTCAATACGTTTTCTTGCCCTAGTTATAGCACGATCAACGTCATCTAATAATTTAATTCTCTTACCATAATCACTATCTATTAAAACAGCGCCAGCTTGCCTAATAACTTCTGCTATTTCACCCTTAACAGTTGTATCGCCTAAATACTCACGCAAAATTCTTTGAGCAGCAAGTTTACTAGGAGCAGTAGCTAACGCTGTCTGCACACGCTCAGGTAATTTAGTATTATTTTTCCTACCAGCAGCTTGTCTCCAACGAACACCACGTTCATTAATTAATGTTTGGTCAGCGTCAGTAGAAACAATTTTACTAGACTTATACTGTGCAGAAAATTTATTATCAGGAACAGCGTCCATAACCGTATTCCACGTGTCATTAAACCATTTGCTTTCAGCCATACCTTTAGCTTGTTCAGTTGTAACAGTTTTACGCAACGCTAAATCTTGTTCAGTTAAATTATTAGGCTTATTAAACCGATCTTTAACTTTAGAAACCATCCCTTGAGGAGGCGTTAAACTATCTGGTTTTTGAATCGCTGACGTTGTTATATCTTTATCGTAAACAATTTTACGAACATTGCCAGTTCCTTCAACAACCCATATTTTATTAGGCATAGCTTGACGAACTGGCATAAACGGAACACCATAATCATATATTCTTACAAGATCTCCAGCGTCGTTTAACTTAACTATTGCCGTTTCACCACGTGATATGAGCTTAATTCCTCTAACAATTCTTCCTAAAGGATCTTTCCATTCTTTAATTAAATCTGCTGTACCTGAAATAACAGTAAATAAATCGTTTGTTTTAATAGCGTTATAAGCTTCTTCATCAAATGGATCTATTGCATATACACCAGTAGCTAACGCTTGACCTGCTGAACGTTCTTGAACCCATGCAACATCGTATGCTTGTTTCCATTCGTTAGCGTCAAATAAAACACTGTACGTATTGTAATCAAGCAAATTTAAAGGGTTATTTCCTGCTGCGTCCTGCACTCTAGCTATCATCGTAAATGTCATTGACAATGGATTATCTACTAAATTATTAAAAGCCCAATGCAAACCTTCTACGCCTTCTTGAACAGCAGGTCTTGTAACATCACGTATTTCTTCTGGAACTAAACCAAAAGTACCGCCACCTAAACCTTTAGAGGCAAACAATCCATAGCCAGATCCCATGCCTTCATTTTCAGGGTCAAGAGGTAAACCTAAAATATCACGTGCTATGTCTTCTCTACCGTATTGAATTATTGCAGCTAACGGATCTTCCCAAAGAGCTACCCTGTCGCCATTACCAAAAATTTGTCTTCCACTATCAAATAAAAGGTTTTTACCTATTACAACAACTGTGCCTCCAGCGCCACGAAAAAGATTAGTAGTAGCTACAAAAGGTCTAAGCGTTTCAGTAACAGCACGTTGAGGTTGAAACAATTCCCCATAAATAGGAACACTTTTTGCTGCTTCTTGTATCGGATCAGGAATAATCTTGTCAACAAGATTTTGTGCGTCGCCTGCTTTGTCTTTAAGATAATCGTACAAGCCCACGTTACGAACCTAGTTCTTCTATAGGTCCAATCGCTACACGCATCTCACGAACTATTTGCCTCAACTCTGGTGAAGCATCTCGTTGAGAAGCCATTTTTTCTAAAACAGGCAATGAAGTCAACATTTGAAATTTACGTGTTGTCGATATTGGTCTACTCGCAGGTCTTGTCGATTGAGGAGTTAACACAGATTCATTGCGTCGTTCTGTCGGCCTATTAAAAGGAACTTCACCAGCTTTCATAGCAACTCTAGGAGGTTCTTCCATCCGTGGCAAAGGAACAACAGCTTGCGCTTCACGTTGCTCTTTAACTTTACCATACTGTTGGTCAGCAACAGTTTGTATTTTTTGTCCTTTACCTTTTCTAGGCATTACAACGCTCCTAACAACTCACGCAAACCGCCAGCCCCACCTTGAGCAGGAGGAGGTGGACTAGCCATTGCCTCTGCTCCTGCTCCGGCTTGGGCTATACCAGCTTGTGCTTCAGGGGATGTAGGCGAAACCATTGTGGCTTGCCTTTCTTGCGCTTCACGCTGTACTTTTTCAACAGCTTCA
>CERA01005904.1_pt1 | contig 13429 bp, 7 predicted proteins | sample 530881 | NCBI WGS metagenome assembly CERA01 (sample SAMEA2621061, study PRJEB7988) | marine metagenome | biome: marine biome (ENVO:00000447); feature: deep chlorophyll maximum layer (ENVO:xxxxxxxx); material: "saline water (ENVO:00002010), including plankton (ENVO:xxxxxxxx)" | depth 50 m
AAATGCTTTTTTTAAAACATCTCTTACTTTATCAATATCCTCTGGTGTTTCTAAAGCCTCAACAATATTACTATTTTCAATAACCCTCTCAACCTCTTTGTTTACTTTTTCATTTAACTCTTGTTCTTTAACTTGATCAATAGAGCTAGATACGTACGTGTCTATTTCTGTATCTGAACTAGCTGTCAATAAAGGGTCGTTAATAATACTGTTTTTTACAGCGTTATATTCGTACTCGTAGTATTTATCTTCAAAACTTTCTATTTGTTCTTCACTAGCTAACTCTAAGTTTTCTCCAATAATAGGATTGTTATTTTCGTCTACGTTTTCTTGTATGTTATATATTTCATATTTAAAATCACCGTTTTCACCTAAAGATCGTCTAATACCATCTATCTCTACATACTCGTTGTCAGTATCTAAACCAAAAGTTTCGTCGTTATAAACTCTTAAGTAATCTAAATCACTACTATATTTATTTTCTTTTCTTTTTTCAAGCTCGTCTTTGTAGTCACTTGTTTCATATGTTTCAAAAATCTCGTCGTCATAATAACTTATTGGACTTGTCGAGTTAGAAGGAACAACGCTGCTACCAAAAGAGTAGTTAGTAAAAGAGTTTTTATTAAATTCTAAAAATTTAAATTGACCATATTTTTGTTTGTGTTCTTCTGTAAACCATTTAGGAACCTCCCTTTTTATAAATTTACCAAACTTAATCATTGAAGGTTGTTTTAGTAGCTGTGGTGAATAGGCTTCTTCACCCATACCTCTACTAGTTCTTTCGTTTTTTAATGTATTTAAAAGATGATCTTTTATAATTTTTAACTCTTTTTGACTGTATTTATCAGAGTCTACAAAAGGTTTAAAAGCAGATTCTAAATCTTGGTTCATAGTTGTTGTAACATCTACTTGTTTTTCTCCTAAAATATTACCATATATTTCCTCGTACTGATTTCTTATATTTTGAATCTGTTTTTTTATGTTTATTTTTTTGTTTTCTTCCTCTTGTAATGTTATAGGTCTAATATCGTCTGCCATAGTGTATTATTTATTTATTCTACTCATTAACTCTATCGCAGTACTTTTTTCTTTTTCTGTTTCATAAGAAGGATCAAACGCTCTTTTTAACTCATTAGATATATTTTTATGAAGTCTAGTGTCGTAAGTAGGATCAAAAGAAAACTTATCTATATTGTAATCAATAGGTAAATTTCCGTTTTCATCAGCTTCTTCTATTAATATTTGCTGTAGTCTATAACCTCTTGAAGGCCCATTAGGATCTAAAGTTGGGTCTGCATCGGACAAAATACTTTTCCAATTATTTTTTAATAAGTTACTTACAAAAAAATCTATATCAAAAGGCGGTGCTACGTCCATGTCGTTTTTAGACTTGAGTAACTCTTGTTTAGCTTCGCTTAAAGTTTGCATCCAATCCCCTACTGTAACCCAGTCTCTTGTAATTTCATTTATTTTTTTACTGACACGAGCTTGTGAAGTAGGGTCATAAGCAGAAACAACAACATTCATGTTGTCATCAAAAGATATTTCACATAGCTCTGTAAAAGCATTGTCGTCCCAACCGTGATCTGTCCAGTTTGATCTTGTACGAAGATCAGCAGCATGCTCTTCTTTAATACTTTTTAATACATCTAATTCTTTTGATATTTTATATATACCACTTTTTAATGACGCTGCTAAATCTTCATTTCCATTTTGTTTTGCAACGTCACTCATCTGTACCAATGTTTTTATATTTTCATTTATTACAGCTTGGTTTTGAGGCCCATGCACTTCAGATGACAAAGATTTGTTACCATACGGTAAATTTTCATAATAAGATTCTATTACATCTAACTTTTTTGCATCCATATTTAATTACTTTTTTTTGTTCTTTGAACATCAATTTTATCATAATTTACACCATAATAACCATTGTCCATAATTCCTACAGCGTCTTTTCTACCTAGTTTTAATAAATCTTGAGCTGTAGTTCCAGAATATTTTCGTTTACTACCTATATAATTAAAATTATAAATAGGTATTCCAGATCTTGAAGTTCCTGTACGTTTTACATTTTCTTTTAACCTAACGTCTGAAGCAATAAGAGGTATTGCAGCACTAACAGCACTACTTAAAAAAGAATCTCTCGATGCTCTTGCTTGATCTCTAGCAGCGTCGGCATATTTTTTTCTATCTTGCGCAAATTGCAACTGCTTGTCAACTTTAGCAAAATCAAACCTTTCTACCATAGCCTCTCCTTTTCTTTCTGCTAAATCTATTTTAGATTCCTGTGTTCTAGTTAACTGATCTATTCTACCAGCTTCAGCTCTTGCTCTTAATTCATTGGCCTGCTCTTGTTTTCCTATATCAATAGATTGCTGTCTAGCTTGTTGTACTCCTTGATTAGCTAACACTTGAGCTAAACCAGCAACACCAGAAGACCCAGCCGCTGCGGACATATTATTCATTATATTAGCCATATTTTGCTGAGATTGCTCTCTAGCATAATCAGCGGCTTGTAAATTAACTTTAGTATCTTCATATACATTCTCCATGTCAGCATAAGGATTTTTCATACCCGCATAAGGGTTTGTCATTTTTTGATTATCCCATTGCGTCATCCAATACTGATGATCTTCATTAGCCGCTCTTTGTTCTCTTCTTCGTTTCTTACCTCCAAAAAGCAAACTAATAAATTTATTAGGAGAGGTTTTTGTATTCTCTTCTAATCTTCTTTTATTTTTAAAGTCTGTATATTTCATAATTTTATTTATTTTATCTATAATTACACTTTTTATGCGTTATTTACTACTTATAAAAACTTCTGATCCTATTGAAAATATTTCATTTTGTATAATAGTTGGATCAACACCTGTTATATTTCCATTTTGATCGTTTTGTGCAACGATGTCTGTATTAGTTAGTTCTAAATGTACTTCAGCAAAATAACCTAACAAAGTTGATAAATTTGCTCTACTATCTTTTCTAAATAAAAACATTGAATTTTGTAAGTTATTTAAAATACCAAGATTATCTAGTTCATTTACAGTTGTATCTACAACTATAGAAGTTTCACCTATTTCAATTACAGGTCCTAATTCTATAGGTGTTACTATATTATTAGCGTTTGTTATAACAACAAAAGCCATGTCACCAATTTGTAAAGAGTCGTTTATTGAGTTGAAGTGTATTCTATCTGCCATTTTTTTAATTTATGCTGCTACTCCTACTGATAGTAATTTATCTAAATCTAAATAAACAGTAGTGTTAGCTGTTGGGAATTTTTTAATTAAAGCTTTACCTGTTATAGTATATGTTAAAGCACATCCAATAATAGTTAGTTTTGTTTTGTCTGTTAAAGTTTGAACCGACGTCATTACTAAACCTCCAGCTCCGTCAGAAACATCGATAGCTGTTATTTTGTTGTCTGCTAAATTGTTTTTAACACCAAATCCCTCTATATAAGTACCATTTGTCGCGTCAACACCTATACCGTATGTACCAGAAACGGTCACAGTGTTACTTGAGCTTATAGCCCCTCTAACTAAAGTTGTGACTGGTGTAGCTACTATTTTTAAGTCTTTAAACTCGACTTCTAAACCATTGACGTTTTGAAAAATATCAGAACCATAGCCTTTAAAAGTTAAAGTAACACCATCTGCAAAAGCTTCATTTTGATCCATTTTTATATAAGGCTTACCCCTTTTTTGAGGTTCAGAAGCGCTTCCTGAATAAACACCTACTTTTATTAAAGCTGGCACACCCGTGATTGATCCACTGCTAGTTCCAACTACTTGCATACCAACAGAAAGATTACTAATAGAGTCCATAACGTAATTAGCGTGAGAAGTACTACCATCTCTTTCTGGTTCATCAACCGTCTGTGTGGTTTGAATGTAAAAATCACCGTCTTCTACGGTTGTTTTGTCTTGAATAAAACCAAACGCCACTGCGTCGTCACCGTCGTTTACAACAGGAAAGTTAATATCAACTTCTTGTTGGGTTGCAACTAAAGGGGACTGTGTAGAAGTTGCTGTTTGGCTTAATGATCCGCTTGTGTATTGAGCAGCTGTAGCGGCTATAGGTTGAAACGTTACGGTTACATTAGCTATTTGTCTTATATCTGTTTGGTACAAAAGTTTGTTAAACTGTCTTGCTACTGTTTCAGTGCCATTAAAATAATCTCCAATAACGTTAGGATCTATTTCTGTTTCATAATGTGGCTGTGCAAGTAGTATAATCGTATAAGTCTCACCATCTGCATCAGCTGGAAAATTTATAGAATTACTATATCTACCGCCTTGAATCTTTTTTGATAATTTTAATCTTGTGTTATCAACAAGAACAGAGTTAGCAACAAAAAGTTTAGTGGCCCAATTGTAATATCTTCCATCAGAGGTTTTTACCTGCATATTAAAAGCGGCACCTTCGTCACCTGTAATTTTAAATGATCTAGCTTGCTCTAACGCAGATAAATCATTTGTGTCTATTTGAAAGCCAGTTATTAATTTCATATATTTTCATCTATTTGTATTGCCACGCCTAGTCCTTGAAAGTTTAAAGCATTTACATCTATATCTTGTTGTCTACCTATTATATAGTTAAACCACTTATCTTCTTTTCTTATAAACTCATTTACAGTACCAGTCTGCATGTTTGTTCTTATAAAGTTTGATCTCCAACCCGGGTTACCCTCGTAATTCAGCGTGTTAAAACTTTTCACCATGTCTGGTTGCATGTTTAAAACAGCTGTAATAGTAGATGGTGCCTGCACTCCGTAAAAATTATTTCTATTCTGTTGATCCTCTTCAATATGGTGTTGAAAAAGTTGACCGTTAAACGTGGTAAAATAATTATTACCCATACTTAAACCTGTGTCAGGTATAAAAGACTTAAAACTAATCCAACCTTTAACATTCTCGTTGTAAGACAACGTTAAGCCTTCTGTGTCATTTTCTAGACTCCCACTACCTCTATTTAAATTTTGCAATTCAGATTTTAAGGTTATATTGTAATTATTTTTTCGGTCGTCATAACTTCCCAATATAACTTCTGAATTTACTAAGTTATCTTTAAAAAAATCAGACATTCCAGCAGAAGATATTGGTGTTATACCGTCCATTGACAATCTTAATACTGAACCTCTTTGTTTGTCTGCAAAATAAGCTCTGTAAGATTCTTTGGCAAAAGATTCTGGATTTTTAGATATACCGTAATCTCCAACAAAAGGATTTGCTTCACCTAAAACTTTGTTGGTAGCAACTAATTGTGAGTTACCATCGGCATTAAACAAAGCATCTTTAAACGCTAGTATCTTCACAACTCTATCTTCACAAAAAGACACTAAGTTTATTCTTCTTTGAAACAACTTTTGTATACTACCGTAAGTTGGATTTAAGTCTTTTGTAATTTTTTCAGCCTGTATAAATTGATTTAAGTTGTTCACGCCACTAGTTGAGTTGTATATACCAGAATATATTAATCCATTTTTACGGTTTTCTTCTTTATATTGTTGTTCTATTACAGCTGAAGCCTTAACACCTTTATTTATTACCATAGAATTAAAGTCATCTCTTATTCTACTTGACTCAACACCGTTTCCAAAACTAAAACAATCGTAATATGGGAGACCAATTTTTCTTCCATACCCGTGAGTTTGAAACATTAAAGATACTTTTGTAATATAATGCCCAGTTATTTCTACTACTGAAAATATCCTGCTAGTAACATAACTTCCGTCTTCTCTAAAAAACCTTATATATCTATTTTGATATTTTGATGTTTGCGCACTTAATCCAGCAGAGTCGTTTGTAAACGCAACGCTTGTATCTACGTTTAAACCTGGGGAGGCTATTTCAACTATATTGTAAGTTCCGTTACTTGTGTTAGCTTCCCAATTTGTTATTATTAAAGAAAGGCCCTCTGCATTACCAGGAAAATCTGGCATGGAGTTTGATTTATTACACCATACTCTTGATCCTATAGGCGCGTAAATTTCAGACGTTTGTTTATTTTTATCAAGACTAATAGGTATAGCTCCACTAGCTTCATAATAAATATCTAAATCAACATCGTCTTTTTGTTCTGTTTCCCATATAGCCGGTGTAATAGCTGAATCTGTTTCTCCTTCTGCTGTTGTTTCTTTTACAAATCTTATATTTAAAAAATCATCTACGTCTGGAGTAGAATAAATACCAGTATTAAATTGAGGATCTGTTGGGTCCTTGTCTAGTTCTATTACATATAACAGTCTTCGATTTGTTTTATGTCCAAAAGTTACTATAGCGTCTTTTAATCCATCTCTATAGACAGCTGCGTTTCCACTACCACTACTGAACGCCGTGGGAGTTGTACTTCCCCATAAATTATACCAATATTCAACAGAAGGAGAAGCAACTAAATTAGATGGGTTGACAAGATTGTTACCATCAAAAACTTTTATACGTTCATTAAAAGCTGTGTGATTATAAAGCCTTTTTACTCTTACTTTATTTATTGTAAAAACTTCGTTACTTCCTAAAAATTTAAATTTTGCTCCAGGTATTATTTTGTCCGCGATTGCTTTTTGGTTAACATTTTTAATTTCCCACTGACTGTTGTGGTTGTCTACACTTGTTTGAGTTACCCCTGAGCCAACAGTGAGTGGCCTGGCTCCATGACCAAAGTCTCCTCTATCAATACCTTGCCAGTTCATATATTGAGAGTTCATAGGTCCGCTAAAGTTTCCGTTGTGTAAATTGTTACCTACAGGACCAAAAGAAAGATGTAAGTAAAAAGTACTTGGATTATTAGGATCGCTAGGTTCGTACGTATCGTCCCAGCTAGAACCACCGTTAGAATTTCTCCATTTACGCGAACCGGTATAACTACTTACTCCATCTATATTTATAGCTCCTTCAATACTGTCTACTACAGAACTCGCATTAACACTGCTACTGCCCTTCCACGTTCCACCGCTCCAATCTGCTCTTGTAGCACCTGTTTGTCCACTAGGATCAGCTGGATCTATAGGTTGTCCAGCAGCCATAAAAGTTCTATCTATAAAAAATCCAGATGCTAATTGAGCTGTTCCAAAATCTAATAAATTAGTCCAAGCACCTATAGTATCACTTTTTTCTAAACCGTGTAATGTTTTTGTGTTTTCTGTATAAGCCTCTGAAGAATTAGCAACACCATCTCTGTGGTCTTCACCTGAATCATAATCGGCTTGATCATCAGCAAAATAATAAGCAGGTAAACTACTTGTTATTTTGTAACTTGTTAATTCGTTTATTAAAGGTTCTAAATACGCTGATGTTATTGCGTCTGAAATAATTTTTACAAAAAATCTACCTTCAAACTCTCCAGAGTCCTTAGGTATAAGTTTTAATATTTTTAATTTTAAACTAGAATTAATCAATCCAGTGGTGTGGCCAAAATCATCTGTTGTTGTTATTACTTTGTTTAGTTTTATTCTATACTTAGGATCACTTGTTGTTTCGTCAACTTCTTCTATAGATAAAATTTCATATCTTTCTGAGAACATTGTGTTACCACCCACATTTATAGAAAATTCTAAACCAAGTTTATCTGTCTCTTCGTGTAAATTACCAGTACCGCCGTTATCTGTCCACACTTCTTTAAATATTATCAACTGATCTTCTCCTGCTTGTGGAATGTTAACACCCGTGCTGTAGCCAGTAAACAGAGTACTAGGACTAGCTACATATCCTATATCTATCATTTTGAATTTTATGTAGTCTGGCGCCTCAGCTTTTATATCAACAACTTTAAATTTATTGTTAATAGGTACTTGTAGTTCTTGGTTTGCTTGTTTTTTTAATACTAAATAATCTTCTTTTTGAACTTTATTAATGTCTGAAGAGGGAAATGAAATCCACATGTTTTCATCATCTTGTGCTCTATAAACTCTATCCATTGATAAGTTGTAATATTCACCTGAATTTTGTTTTATAAAAAACTTGTAGTATTTAGCAAAAGCGGGTTGCGTGCCAACCAACATTGGAGAAAGCTGTATTGATCTACTTGCATTTCCATTAAACTCAGGTGTATTATCCGCATCATAAGGTATCTTTATAGAAGCGTCTCTACTTGTAAAAACAGGTGTTTCTCTACCGTACTCATCTCCGTAAACAACACCCACTTGATAAGTTCTAAATGTTTTTAAAGATTTTTGACCATTAGAAAAATCAACAATATCATTATCTAAATAAGACCTCTGTCTATAGCTAGTAATTATTTCAGGTTTAACAACGTTGTTGTTTACATCTACCATATTATAACCTTGGGTATAATTACCATAAACCAATCTATTACCGGTTATTTCTTGAGCCAAAGCTTTTTTAGGAACATTGTCCCAAGGTCTAAGAAATTGATTTGCTGGCAAAGCAGCGTATATATTTTCTGTAGAAACAATGTATTTACCCATATAAGAGGTTGGTAAACTTATTGAGTTTATACTAGGTAAATTATTGACTAAATTGTTTGAGTCGTATATTTCTACACTAGGAGCGGAGTTTTGATTCCAATAGTTGTTAGTTTCTCCTGTGGGAATAGGATCGTTAGGTTTTATAGAATCTAAAGAATAAATAGAAGTAGAATCTTCTTTTTTAAAAAGTATATCTATTTGAACAACGTCTTCTGGTATATCAGGCGTAACAATATTTAATAAATCTATTGTCTCGCAGTTATTTTGCATTCCTAAGTTGTAAGTATTTTTTGTTGGATGAAAAGAAAAAGATGAAGCATTAAAAGCAACTTCTGAAAAAGGTGAAAACGCAGAATACTCTCCATCTTCATATTTCCATCGAGTTGCAAATCTTACAAACTTATCTTCAAAAAGTCTACTACCTTCAAGTTCTGATATAGCATTCATAAATACACCTGCTGTAGTTTTGAAAGCTAAACCAGGAACGTTTGGATTAGGTGGCGTATCAAATTCCGCCGCGTTATTTGGAACACTAATATCTATACTTTCTACTTCAACTTGATACTCTGTAAAACCAGGCGTACCTATTTGATCAAAAATATCTACTATAGTACACCTAACCTCAAAGTTTGTGGGTAGAGATCCAGGTGTGTTAACTTGACTAAGCAACAAAGCGTCTCCTACGACATAACTAGCAGTAGATTCAAAATTAGCAAAATTAGCATTAGTAAAAAAAGCGTCATTAGACCCTGCAGCGCCTTGCGTATAACTATTTTCTGGTATTGGAGTATAAAAACCCGGATCTGGACCACTTGATAGATGTAATCTTGTTTGATTATTTCCAAATGCTTGCGTCGTTAAAATGTGCGTGCCTTGTGGAAAACCAGGCATTGTGACTAAATCGCCAGCGTTTGCATTAACCGCGTTGTCAACTATTATATGGTTTCCAGCTGTATAAAAGTTACTAGGCAATGGGCCTAACTCAGCTGTATGTTGTATAACAAGATTATCCATCCAAGTAGCAACACCTCCACCGGTTTCCCCTATTATATTGTTACCACCATTGTAAAAAGCTAATCTTATTAAACCGCCGCTGTGGGTTGACGGTACTGTAAAAGTATATGTGTAACCAGTAGTTAATCCAGGCGTAATAACAAAATCATGTTTATCTAGTTCTATCCAATTGTTTCCAAAAAATGGGACCTGTCCAGGACCAGCGCCGGTTGAGTAATCTAATAAACCAACAGTTATAGTACGGTCGTTAGTATCTCCAGATGGATTATCTAAATTAAAGTCAAAAGTAACTGTTATTTGATCACCTTCAACGTATGACCTTTCGTCTGGATGATTATATGGACCGTTGTCAGGATCACTAAACATTTTGAACCTAAAATAGGCTTGAGTATTATCTGTATGAGAAGTAAATGGGTCTACTTTGTCCCAGACAAGATGCCCCTGCGTAGAATCATGTAAAAAATCGGGCCCGGCCCCGTTAGGAGCGTTACCACTAGGGTCAGTATCATCGTAATTATAAAAAGTAAAATTATCTAACGTAGTAGGATCTAAATTAAACTCACCTATGTTAGAATTACTACCAGTAAAGTCTGTGGGAGGTGTTATTAGATTTGTGGGTTGAACAGGAGCGTCTCCTAATTCGCCTATGATTTCAACTGAAGTGTTAGGACCAAAACCACTAGCGGTTCTATTTATTCTAACATAAGAAATATCACCTGTACCTACTAAATTTATACCATCCCCGCCGTGATCAAAAGGGTGGCCGGCCGTATTAGTATTACTTACAGAGGTGCTACCTTGAGTAAAATCGCAATTAGCTAATATTTCATTTTGTCCAGCGGGAGGATTTATTTTAATTATCGGTGATAGTGTAGGTCTTTTTTTTATAACTGTAATGTGTTTTTCAACCACCTCTACATTAGTTATAGTTTCATTAACAACTAACTTAGTATGTGTGTCGTTGTTAACGGTTCCTTGTTTAGATCTTTTTATGTTTATTTTTTTTGGTTCAGATTCATTGTCTGTCCACATTAAAATATCGTCTACTATATTTATACCTGTTATTAAATTATTTGCAGAAAAATTTAAAACATTTTTATTTGTATCTACAAATACCGGAGTTGTAGTGCCGTCTAGTTTATACTCAAGTATAATATCTTTATTGTCACTAAAAATAAACCAATATAAAACATCGTTTTTTTCATCAGCAATACTTCCAATACAGCTAGGATTTACAAAAGTATTATCTATTTCATTTTCAACTCTAATATTACCCAATATATTTTGTGCTGCTCCCACCTCTGATTGTTCTGATGTGGAAACCTGTATGTTCATCGCATCCCTATATTGTCCATTGGGTACAAGTCTCTCGTCAAGGTCTTTATTCATTTTACCTTGAGAAAACGTGTTTTTTATTTCAGCCATCTATTAATGTTTTATATGTTTAGATTTACCTCGTAATATTCTAGTTAATTCTTCTAATTTAAAGTTTGATAATCTTAACTTAGCGTTTCTTACGGCTGCAAATTTTTCTTTTTTAAATCTTTGCACTAAATATTCTTGTGTGTTAGATTTAGTAGATAACACAGCGTGTGCTATATACTTATACATTGCTTCTTCTGCAAATTTATGAACCTTCATTTCTTCGTTAGTGCCAAGACCATCACTTATATAATCTAATATTACAGTTTTTCCAGAAATATTAGAACTAAAATGAATTAAACCTTTTAAATTATCTATATAAAAAGATCCATTAGCTTGAGCGTGAGCGGGATCTATACCATAACGCTGACCTTCATAAGTGTTAAATATATCGTCATCATACTCATAATCATCAGTTTTTAAATCTTGAGCAGAGTGGCTTTTAAAATTAGTCCATGTTGTAGAATCTCCGGTGGTTTGTAATTTAAACGATATATCATCATAAGTTAGTACTATATCATCAATAGCATTAGTACCGTTAGAAGCAGAACTTGTTGTTTGACCACCATCACTTACAACTAGTAAATAAACAGTATTTAACCCACTAACATCTACATCTTCTAAAGTTGCGTCTGCAGATAATGATCCAGAGCCATCGTTAAATTCTATATAACTAGGTAAACCGGCTGTGGTTTGTAAATCAAAAACAAGAGGGTCTAAGTTTCTTGAAGGGTTAGTTGGTAAATTTGGATTTGTTCTATTTGGATCGTAACCACTTGTTCCTGATGTCTGGTTAAAATCTATAAAGTTAGACAAACCAATTCTAACTACACCAGCGTTTTTACCTGTACTAGCAGCAGAAGACAAACCTTTAGCGGTTATTGTAATCGTATCTATTTCAGAAACGTCTATTTCTTGCCATATTGCAAAGTGCCTACCAGAATACACTCCGTTTAAAGCTTGAGTAGTATGCGTCCACTCGTATTGTCCATTTGTAACTCCCAAAGCAGAACCAAATGAACTTCCATGATGCGGCGAAGATGACCAACCTCCAGTTTGTCCAAAGGACTCACTAAAATCACCGTTGGTAATTAAAGCGGTGGTTGGTATTGAAAAATCGTACCTACCGTCGTCGTGTTGTTGTATTTTAAAAGGATTTGATGTTAAAGAAGTTGGATATATTATACGCTTTACACCAGCATCGTCAGACCAAGATAATTTGGTGTAATTTACATAATCATGAGGCAACATCATTGTTAATGAGGGTGGCAGTACTATTTCTTGAGACTTGAAAGATTTAAATGTATCAAAAGATAATTCCGCTAAAGCTCTTTGAGCATGAAAAGCAACATCGGTTCTTTTTGCTTTACTTATAATTTTTTCTTCACCAACATAAACTATCATAAATTGGTTTATAATATCTTGTAGTGAAACAAATTGATAATTACCTTGTTCTGAACCTTGATAATAATCTCTTTGAGTAGTGTTATCTAATAATCCCATTTATTTATGATTTTTCTTGTTGAATATTTTTATTGTCTTCTCCTACGCCTATTTGATATAAGCCAGGATCTTTTATTGTAATACCAGCTAAGGTTAATATTTTTATAACTAAATCAGTTTCTTCAGAAGCATGTAATTCAAAATCATTATAATCAGCAGCTTGAGGATTTGCCATTGCAGACCCGTTAACCATTACAAATGTCCAGTTAACTAAATTAGGTCTTCTTATCATAATCATGTTGGTAGAATTTACTATGTCTCCATTATCGTCAGTTTCAGCTATGTCAACTGAATCACTACCAGTTAGGTTTGCGTTGTCAGATCTAAGTGTGCCGTTGTTTAAAATTAAAATATTACGACCTCTTATTACGTACACTGGTCTAGTTGTTGATGGTCTTGTTAAAGGAGACTGTCTAACGTTATTATAGTCTTTAACATTTAATCTTTCACACTCTGTACCTCTTATTCTAATTTGTTCTACTCTATAAAGATTATCTGGAAGTTCAAAACCAGGTCCGTTAGGAACTAACTGACTCATAAAATTACTTCCTCTTGCTTCGTGAAATTGTGATATTTTTTCTTCTAATATTGTAACCATATCAGAATGTACAGTGTCATTACCGGGTAATCTTCTAAATTGATTTAAATCATAAAAGTATTGTTCAAATATATCCATTTGAGCGTGATTAGCTAGTAAATTAAATTCTTGAGGAGTTATATATCCCCTTTGTTCTTTATTGGCTAACGCCAAAACTCTTTGATACACTCTATCTACGTTTACCATAATTTTTTTTAATTTGTAGTTTGTAATCGCCCCGTAGGGCGACTACCACTACAGTTTGATTAATCTTTTAATCTTTTTTCTATACTTTTGTATACTTCCATACCTTCGTCGGTTTTAAACCAAGCAGCTAAGGCTGAATATGGGTGCTCATCAAATGGAACTGTCATTAGTTTTCTATCGTTAGATCCCCACACAAACGTTCTTTGATCTTGAGATAACTTAATAATTCCACCTTCAGTAGCTCTAATACCAAAGTTTCTAAGCATTACGTTTTCATC
>CERA01009323.1_pt1 | contig 13385 bp, 14 predicted proteins | sample 530881 | NCBI WGS metagenome assembly CERA01 (sample SAMEA2621061, study PRJEB7988) | marine metagenome | biome: marine biome (ENVO:00000447); feature: deep chlorophyll maximum layer (ENVO:xxxxxxxx); material: "saline water (ENVO:00002010), including plankton (ENVO:xxxxxxxx)" | depth 50 m
ACCTCTGCCTGCTTGACGGCGACCTCTTCCCGCCGTAGCTGGAGAACAGGATCTTGGGCCTGCTGCTGTGCCTGCTGTTGTGCTGCCTGTTGCTTGTGGGCCTCTGTAAGTTGTTTACCTGCATCCGCAACAAGTCTGGCAAGCTGCACCTCGACCTCTTCAGACAAGGGCTGATCCGGGGGCGGAAGTTCCACACCCATACGCTCTTCTATCTGCTTGCGGTAACTGAACCCTAGATGTTCTGCTATATGGGCCTGTAGAGACGCCATGATCTGCTGTGCTTGCGGGTTCTGGCCGATAGACTGGGCAACCATAGGATCTTGCATGAACGCCATATGCGTAGCGATGTGAGCATCGTGGTCCTGATACAGGAACGCTTTCATTGGCTTGCCTACAAGTGCCGCCATATTCTCGCTTACTGGATCGACTGGCGTTGCATCGTCTTCGGTAGGAACAAGTTTATCAGCGTTCTTAACACCCAACACCTCGATCATCTGCCTATGTAACTGGGGCAGGTCGTATATTTGTGGTGCGGACTGGGCCATCTGCAGTACAGCCTGATACTGCACAACCCGCTGGGCCATAGTAGAGCTGTTAGGATCACTGACAGGGATTACCTCTACAGAGTCATAATCGCCTCTGCGAGCGTTAATCTCACCCCGATACGGCTGATAAGAATACTGGTCCGGTGCGTACTCGGCCATAATAGCCTTGAGGAGCTTGAACTCCTGCTTCATAGCGTAATGCACGCGGGCCTGAACTGCAGCCATAGGCTTGAGAGTCCGCTCAAGAAGAGCCAGCGTCGTGCCAACCGGAGCGTTTGCCGACATATCAGAGATGTTCATGTCGCTGATAGCGCCGAGTCTACGACCCTCCTGCGTGATCTGATTCAAAAGCGCGAGAAGTGTCTGTGACGGTTCCTTGTACGGAAGCGGCATGATGTTGTCGCGGATGCTACCTGATGGCACATCTACGTCACGCCACTCGCCCGGTTCAATCGGCGTGTCGTCACCCTTAATACGTAGGCCACGTGATTTTATGCCGCCGGGGAGATTCGACAGGGTACCCGCGTCTACGAGTTGTCGGATAAGGCTGGTACCGGCTCGGGCGTAACCGCCAATGATATGGATCAGGCCAAGACCATAGAACCCAAACCCCGGCACATATACGTAATGCACGAAGTGCTGGCGCTTCTGCATAAGAGCGTCATCAGGGTTCCAGTTCCTGCGTACCGCAAGTACGTGGTTAGTACCGCGCTCAATGGTAACTACGTACGGTTTCGCAATCTCGTCTTCTGAGTCATCAATATCGTCGATTACAAGATCCGCGTGTATCTCGTATATCGCATAACGGTCGTCATCGGTAATGGAATAACCGCCCTCTTCGGCCTTACGTTCCTCAATATCCGTGTGGTAGGGCTGGGGTTCCCCAAGCTCCGTGTCTACATAAAAACCACTCGCCTGAAGTTTCTTCAGTTCGTTCTTGGTCTTACGCATCACATGCGTAACACGCTCCGCACTTTCAATATGAGAAGCACCGTAAGGAACAATAACATCTTCAGCCGGTATGTAGATTGCTGTCTGACGATCCATATTAGGATCAAAATAAACTTTCTTAAACGCAGACCCTGCAAGGCCCAGACTGTACAGGAGACGCTCATGCTCGGGGCGATACTCTACCATGCGCTCGGTTAGCTCATAGTTCATATCTGCCTTTACACGAGCAGCAGCCTCGTCTTTCTCTTTGGTTTCCTCTCCAAGCACCTTGGTCTTTACTGGACCTGACGCCGGGAAAGTCTCACTCATGGTCTCCGCTTGAAAGCGGATAGCCGCCTCCGCAAGCACTGTAGAATAGACGCCGCACGAGCCATCCCACGGATCAGTGCGCTCTTCATACTTGAACCCAAGTACATCCAATCCTTTAACGAACGTATCTGCCCAATCCTTGCGAGAATCAATGTCACCATCAACGGCCCCCACCAGATCATCTGCGAGCTTCTCAAGAACACCTTCATCAAGAGACTCGGCTAGGTTAGCGTCGAAAGCGTCATCATCACTACCCATCTTTCCGGGTATCAATGTAACCTCGACACTTCCATCATCCAGAGTAACCATATCTGGATTTACAATCTCTATCTCAAGACCCTCTTCAGAAGATTCGTCGTCCATCCCAAGTGCGGGCGATAGTGCTTTTTCAATAGCCATGATCTATCCTAATAGTATCCACCCTGTCGGTGCTTAAAGTATATTATCTCATCCGGCTCATCAGAGGGCAGGCGTAGGAAGCCACCCTGCCTGAATCTCATAAGCGCCATAACTGTAGAGTCAACCAAGTCATCATGGCTCATAAAAGGAAATCCGGCAATCTCTTCTATAAGTTCCTCCGCCCAGCGGGTAGAAGGAACCCATACCAACTCGGAGGCCACGATATCTGCTACAGAGTTTAGACGAGCAAGTTTATCCCCCGATCCTCTATGTGGGGTGTACTCCTGTACAGGAAGCCCCATCCTACGCATCTCCTGATACAAAGCCGTACCGGAACTCTTTTTCTCAACTATAAAAGAATCCGGTTGCCATGACTCGTATTCTTCAAATGCCAAAGCCTTTAGTTCAGGAAACTCCAAACGCTTCTTTATACTATTTAGCAGTATTATATTGTGAGCACCAGTCTCTTCATTTAAGAAAACACCCCACGTGGTAAGTGCTGTGAAGTCAGCGCGGTTGTGAGACTCTGCCGCAGCATCAAGAGACATGATAATATATTCACACAGGGGGGCATCATTATCGCCCCACTTCTGCCACCACTCACGTTTTACAATAGACGCTTCTTCTGCCGTGGGTTCCTGCTGATACTGTGCGTTCCACTGAAACGTAGGCATGGACGCCTTGGTTCGCATGAGTGCGTCAAGATCGAAGAACTCCGGCCACAAAGGCTTTTCGGTGTAGCCTGAACCCTTCTTGTTGGGTATCTCAAGCACGGCGGGGAACTCTACAATCTCATACTGGTCCGCTTTCTCGTTCTGGGCCATATCACCAACAACGCGACCAGTCAGGTCGTCCATATGCCAGCGAGTCTGGATGATAGCTACGCGGCCACCCGGCATGAGCCGAGTACGGGCACCGTACGTAAACCACTCGTAAGCCTTGTCAAATACCTCGAAGTTACCGTTGATAACGTCCTGTTCCGAGTGTGGATCGTCAATCAATAGTAAGTCTGCACCACGACCAGCAATGGATGACCCGATACCACATGCGTAGTACTCACCGCCCGAGTTTGTGTTCCATCGACCGGCGGACTTGGAATCCACGGCCAACGCTACAGTAGGAAATATGGCCTTGTAGTCTTCTGTAGATATGAGGTTACGAACCTTACGACCGAAGTCCACCGCAAGATCGGTGGTATGCGACACCATCATAACCTTCTTGTTGGGGTTACGCCCCAAAAACCAAGCCGGGAAGAATATGGATACTAGCTGGGACTTACCGTGTCGTGGTGGGATGTTAACGCAGATACGGTCTTTCTTGCCTTCTGCGATATCCATAAGCATGTCGGCAAGAATACGGTGATGCTTCCCCACTATGTAGTCAGGCTGCATACGTTTACAAAACTCAATCAGATCATCGTAGGCCTTCTGATTTCTGTCTCTTGCAGAAAGCTCCTCAACAAGTCCGTTTATCTCGACTAACTCATCTTGATTAAAGTCGTCCAGATTGGATAGCAGAGCCTGAATATCCAGATCCTCAAAATCACCTTCCAGTAACGAGTTACTACTTGGCATCTTCAATACCAAGTTCAGAGTTAACATCCATAGCTTCGCCGTCTATAATAATAGCATCATCCACTTCGGGGTTGACTAACTTGGCTAGCTTGGACCTTAAACGATTCTTCAGATCCTCTGTGGACTGATGTGTTATGGTTACCTCTGACTTCTCGGCAAACAGCCCAACGTCAGATATCTTGCCTAACAGCTCCAGCGCACGAATACGTACTCGTGGGTCAGGATTATCTGTTTCCAACACCAACTTGTTCGTAACCATGTGCCGTATCTGCACGGCGCTGTCTGCCACAGACTGCCCAAACTCCTGCAGAATACTGTTTGTCATAAGCAATGAGGCAGGGGTAAGTGTCGCTGCCTTCTTCGATGTTACCTTCTTGGAGGTTTTCTCAGGATCTTCGGCGTACGCCATAGACAGCTTGGCTGCTACGTCCTTGTCTTCTTTTGAAGGGTCCGGTTCCAACCCCAGTTTGGCTGCGGTGTTACAGGCGTACTCCGCCCGTGCCTTCAAATCCAGATACGGAGTATCAGGGGAAATGGGCACCCCAAACTCTGGTTCGACAACCAAACTCATATAATTTGCCCGCAGGTTTTAACCGTTATGCCACATATACCAACAAAATACGAAGTATACAAGTAGTTTGGGACTCCAAAGGGGGGTACTTCTATATATGGACAAACGACATACAGAAGGCCAAATCTGCGAAACAATCTTGGTAGAATATCTTTTACGCCTTGATTTGTATGTATTCCAGCCTGTGTCTGCACACGGACCCGTAGATGTAGTCGCTATAAGTGCCGAAGGTGAGATGTACCTGTTTGACGCAAAGAAAAACGCCAAACGATATGTGCCGGAACGCGGAACCAACCACCGAATACACCGGGTACTATCCCCCCTGCAGAAAACTTTGGGGGTACGGATGGCTTACGTGGATATAGCCACGAGAGAGGTTCACATAGTGCCAGCGTTGCCCGAACTCAAAAAATAGCAGAATTCTCGTGCAAATTAGTATTTATATAGGTGCATGTCACTAACATTACGTCGCGGGGTCATGGGGGTAGGGTAGGGTCCAAAATATCTCGCCCCAGAAAAAGACCCCCCTACCCATTGCTGCCAGATAATGACATATCTTGTCAGATACTGTCAAAACATCTATGGCAATTCACGTCTAAATATGTTTTAGTATAATCATCGAACGGGGCAATCAAGCCCCTCGATATGATCTTGAAAGGATCACACTATGCTAGAACGTCTCTTACCTATCATCTGCGCCCTGATCGGTGCGGTGATGCTGTATGTGTCCCTCGACAACACCATCGGATACGTCGGTCACCTGTGGATCGTCGGCCTTATCGCTGGGTCTCAGTTAGTTGTCATGGCAATCCGCTCGGCGGTGCGACATGGGTGACATGCAGCGGGCGCTAGCGCCGTACCAGATACGGCGGCATTTCGACGGCTCGGAAGTAATGTGGCTCATCACAAAAGAAGGTGATCCACGATGTGCTGTCGATCATTTCGAGACGAGAGAAGAAGCCGAGGCAGAACGCAATCGTCTCAATTCGACATATATCCTCGACACGCTCGGGATATCCTAATCAACCGGGGGAGCTTCGGCTCCCCCACAAAGGAGAACGATATGTCTACCACTATCCGTTACAAATGGGGCCAGCAACGTGCTGCCCTGACAGATGCCCTGCATTGGCTGGGTTACGACAACTTCAAGAGAGTGGCAAGGCTACTCAAGGCTAACGCCGATACCGAAGACGCACGGCGAACATATGGTATTCAGTTAGAGATGTTCGCTGGAATATCCGGCGCACCAGTGGAAGCCATGTTCGACAGGTATCTGAGTGAAGGTCGCGAAAGACTTCCACACCTGAACAATCTCTCTAAACACCAATGGAGAGAACTCCACAACAAGTAACCAATCGGGAGGGGCTTCGGCCTCTCCCCTTTGATGCCAGTTCTCAAGGGCGCGGCGAGCCAAGGACCATCCAGCCATGCGATGCCAGTTCTCAAAGGCGCGGTGAGCCAACGAATGTTAGTCCACGGACTAACAAAATATATCAGATAATGCGCCCGCGTAGCAGATACTGTCAAAACATCTACAGACAAACGCGCTGAAATATGTTCTTATACAATCATCGAAACGGCCAATACCGGCGAATTCGATATGATCTTGAAAGGATCACACAAATGGTTGATACCATTTATACGGCTGCGAAGGCATATGGCTCCGCAGAAAACAAAAGCGCCAACAGCAAAAAGGCGCTTGTTGATACCCTAGTCGCCGAGGGCGTGAAACCGGGGTTTAACAAACAGCAAGATTTGGGCGATGGCAAAAAAGGCTATATCCCTGCTGCTGTTTCAGTACGCGAGGGTCTGGTTGCTAGTTGGGGTAAATCAGCCGTTCGCTTATACAATACGGACACGAAAGAACTGTCCGATGTGGAAAGCGCCGAGAAACGCTATATCACGAAACAGCTCGGCACTCGGATGCGAAAACTTAACATCGCGCTGGATGAACGCCTTAATCCGGTCGAGCGTGGACCGGTCGAGCGTAAACCGGATGATGTTTGGTTGCGCGATGCCTTCAACGCTTTCGTCAAACGCGTTGAAAGTTCCGAAGGCGCGGGTGATCTTGATCTTGTCGAGATCATGGAGTGGTTGAAGAAATCGCCGCTCAATACTTTCCAACCAAAATAACTCTCCACAAACTGGGTCGGCCCTTCTGGGTCGGCCCTTTTTTTGTGCCTTTTTGAAACCAGTTCCTACGGTCGCGGCGAGCCAACGCGCTGTGTCACGTTTGACGCCAGTTCCCACGGTCGCGGTGAGCCACACACTTGTTAGTCCGTGGACTAACATCTTTTGAAACCAGTTCTTTCGGTCGCGGTGAGCCACTACACGCACACGTGTTAGTCCACGGACTAACATAATGTTCGCACCTAACACGTTGATATATAAGCAATGTTCGGGTTTTCGCGTGTAATGTTCCGTAATGTTCTGTAGCGTGAGTACATTATGTATACGTAGCAATTCATAACTGCGTGTGACAGCTATTAGCAATACATGCCTATTAATATATAGCAATCTGTTACATATCTTAATAGTAGTTGTAATGTTCTCTTTTAGAAATAGGATAAAACTTTATTTGAAAGGGGGTGGCGCGGATTCCTCAAACCACCCAACCCAAAATCTGACCCTCCAATTTCTCCAAAAACAGAACATTAGAACATTCCAAGCATTACAAAGGCTTACGCGCACACGTGTTAGAACATTACAGTACATTACAGAACATTGCGCGTTTACTCACAAACTAACACCTTTACACATTACTTGACTTAGATAGCTATATTTGCTATTATATTGATAGTTGATGAATTGGTCATCAACACATACAGGAGAAGACAGATGAACACACTTGTTAACACGTTACCACAAACCGACGAGAATCTCGGCGGGGCGGCAGCTATGGGTACACAAGAAGATGTTAGTCCACGGACTAACAATGTTCCGCAGGTGGACGCACCTTCTATCGCATCCAGCGCGATGTTGTCAGAACTGTCCATATCGCAGTGGACCGGTCGCAAGAAAGACCGCAAGGCATCCAAAGATGTGACCGCCGACAACAATGCCGAAACCGGTGTAGCCAACGTCAACAAGAAGTTGCTGGGCAACTGCGCCGAACTCGAAGCGGTACACAAGCTGACGGGTAACATCCGCAACATCCACTATGGCATGACAATGCCGTGGTCGGACACGGGGTTGCGTCTGCTACCGACAGCGCAGTACTTCAAGTACCACAACGCCATGACTGACCTAGAGAACCAGTGGCGTGCGGCGACTAACACGTTCCTGTCATCATATCAGTGGGAGATCAGCCAAGCGCAGGCCAAGCTGGGTGATCTGTTCGACGTTAGCGAGTACCCGACGACCGACGCGCTGACCACCAAGTTCGGGTTCAACCTCAACTATATCCCGCTACCCGACGCGGGTGACTTTCGTATCGACGTTGGCAACGACGCGGTGGCCGAGGTCAAGTCCAGCTACAACGACTACTACAGCAGGCAACTGACCAAGGCAATGAACGACGTGTGGACACGTTTACACGATGCGCTCACACGCATGTCGGAACGGTTGGACTACGGCGAGAACGACGACAAGCGGGTGTTCCGCGATACGCTCGTCAGCAACGTGACCGACATGGTTGACTTGCTCGATGTATGTAACGTCACGGGCGACACGCAGATGACCGCCATGCGTGAAAAGTTGTCTGACGCCATGTACGGCGTGACCGCCGAGGTGCTACGCGAAGATGCACACACGCGCATCGAAACCAAGCGCACGGTGGATGAGGTTATATCGTCGCTTCCTAGCTTGGAGGTGTAACGTGCGAACCTTCCAGAACTTCCTGATTGTGATCGCGGTCGGCGTGTTGCTGGCCGTGGTCATGTTGGAGACACTAACCGGATGCGGTGAACGCACCTACTTCGAAAACCGCACTTGGGTGACGGGCGAGTGCCTGTTCATCCCGTACACCCCGACAGTGGGTCGGTGGTAAACTTGTTAGTCCGCGGACTAACACAGCAATAGGAGAACTACCAATGACTACCGCAGAAACAATGTACGCTCTGAACCTCGACCAGATCGCCACCGCCATACGTACAGGTGGCAACAAGCGCACTATCTTGGTGCAGGGGCACATGGGTACAGGCAAGTCATCACTGCTGAACATGCTATCAGATGAGTTGCCAGATCATGCAGCCTGTTACTTCGATTGTACCACCAAGGATTTGGGCGACATCACAATACCGAATCTTGCCAAGATGGAGGATGGCACGGGGTATGTGTCGTACCTGACCAACGAAGAACTCGGCGCACACCTCGACAAGCCAATCATCCTCATGGTTGACGAGTATGGCAAGGCCAACCCAGCGGTCAAGAACGCGATGCTGCGCCTCATGCTGGAGCGCAAGATCGGTAGCTACACGCTACATCCTGACTCGTTAGTATTTGCCACTACCAACCTCGGCGCGGAGGGTGTCGGTGATCTGTTGCCGCCACACGCACGGAACCGCATCACCGTCATCACCATGCGTAAACCTGACAACATGGAATGGATAGAATGGGGGATTAACAATGAGATCGACCACACGCTACTCGGGTGGTGCAAAGATAACCCACAGTTATTCGCGGGATTTGAGGGCGTCAAAGACCCCGAAGAAAACCCCTACATCTATCATCCCCGCGAACAACGGACAGCGTTCGTCACACCCCGCTCGTTGGAAGCAGCCTCGGACTGGCTCAAAGAAAGGGCATCGTACGACGACCAAACGCTGACCGGTTTGCTTATGGGTACCATCGGCGCACGTGGTGCGATGGACCTGATGGCTTTCGTCAAGCTGGCCGATCAGTTGCCATCACTCGAAAGTATCAAGCAAGACCCGCAGAACGCCAAGGTTCCCGAAAGCGCGAGCGCCGTCTGCATGGTGGTGTATCGCACACTGGCAAGTCTGGAGAAAGATTGGGTCAACCCGTGGATGGACTACATGGTGCGTCTCGACAAGGAAGCGCAGGGTATGTTCGCCAACGGTGTCCGTGCGCCCAAGTACTCCAAGCAATCAATGGTGATGACCAACAAGAAGTTCACCGATTGGGCTATGGCGAACAACTATATGTTCGCGGCGGACAAGAAGTAAGGAAGGATAAATTAGGGCTAACCGGGTTAGCCCTAGTTAGTCCACGGACTAACACGTGCTGGTGTGGGGTGGTACCCACACCGGCGGAAAGTCACCCACTAGGAGAATGACAATGTTATCAATAGGTAAAGAACTAACCACGGAGCAGCGTGTATCCAAGTCCGTGGTCGATATCATGGGCAACGACAAGTATGTTGCGTTGGCCGGTATCCTGATGCTCGGTGAGCGCACGGTGGTGGACGACATACCCACCGCTTGCACGAATGGTCGTGATGAGATGTACGGCAGGGAGTTTGTGGATGGGTTGACTGACCCCGAACTAAGGTTCCTCGTACTGCACGAAAGTTACCACAAGCTGTACCGACACCTCACCACGTGGCAGCATCTATACAAGCAAGACCCGCAACTTGCAAACTCAGCCTGTGACTACGTTATCAACCTCAAGATCGCGGACGACAATACGGATGGGTTCGCGGTCATGCCTAAAGACGGGTTGCTGGACAACAAGTTCAGAGGCATGGACAGCGCACAGGTCTACAACATCCTCAAGCAAGACCAAGATGAGAACGGAGGTGACGGTGGGGGTGGTTCCTCCGGTGGCTTTGACGAGCATGATTGGGATGGCGCACAAGAACTCAGCGAGACAGAACAACGCGAACTCGCCCGTGATATTGACGAAGCCATACGTCAGGGTGCGTTGATCGCTGGCAAGCTGGGCAACGGTGCCGACCGTAGCATCACCGATCTACTCAAGCCACAGATAGATTGGCGCGAAGTCATGCGCGAGTTTATCACCACGACGTGCGCGGGTAATGACTACTCCACATGGAAACGTCCTAACAGGCGCTACATCTCCTCGGGAGTCTATATGCCGAGTGGTATCTCCGAGAGTGTCGAGGGGATCGTGGTTGCCGGTGATATGTCTGGCTCCATTGGGCAACGTGAGCAAGCGGTCATACTCACCGAGGCCAAGTCGTGCTTCGATACCGTATCACCCAACTGGGTGCGTATGATGTACTGGGACACGGAAGTGTGTTCTGACGAGATGTACGAGCAGCACGAACTCGACGACTTTATCAAGTCTACCAAGCCGGTCGGCGGTGGTGGCACCAATGTCGAGTGTGTACCAGCGCACATAACCAAGCATGGCATCAAGGCACAAGCCGCGATTGTTATCACTGACGGATATCTTGGTGGTTCGTGGGGTCGTTGGGATTGCCCCGTGTTATGGGTTATACTTGACAATGAGAACGCCAAGCCAGATCACGGTACAGTGATCCATGTCAAAGGGAGGGACTTAGTATGATGGAGGCACTCGCCTGTATCGCACTTGCTGTGTACTTCGAGGCGCGGGGTGAACCCATAGCGGGGCAGCTAGCTGTAGCCAACGTGGTTATGAACCGAGCTAGATCCAGCAAGTACCCTGACACACCGTGTGAAGTTGTCACGCAAGGTCCAACCTATGTTGGATCTACGCATCCAGTAAAGCATCGGTGTCAGTTCAGTTTCTATTGTGATGGTAAGCCAGAGAAGATAACCGACCACGATGCTTGGCTTACCGCCATGCGGGTAGCTACCGCTGTCAGGGATACCAGTTCCCAACACCTCGACGTGTCAGAAGGTGCTACCCATTATCATACTACCGAAGTATCTCCGAGGTGGAGATACACAATGCGTGTGACTGTCCAGATCGGCCAGCACATATTCTACAAGCCCTAGAAGGAGGCAAACATGAAAGACCTAAAGACCCACAGTGAGAAAACCTCACACGAAATCACCGTCGAAATGGCAAGAGAGGTGACCAGAGATTGGTCCGAGGCTTGCCGTTGGGTGGAACACGCAGTCAAGCGTGAGGCCGAACGCCTCATGCACGAAGGTAACCTATCACCCGAAGCGTTCCTGAAGGCCGAGACACTACGTGCCGCATGGAAACGTGTTCAACACGGTTAGTCCACGGACTAACACAACAAAGGAGAACTAAAATGGATACATTCACAGAAGTAGCGGCTCGATACAAAACGATCCAACCGCTGGTAAGTAAACACCACACGCGGGAGGACGACATCCGACCGTTGGGTAGTCGTAGGCGTAAGTGGGAGCGTATCGCCAAGGTAGATGAGAACACATACATACTGCACGACAACCTAGGGGGTAGCTGGGGAGATCGGTATGTAGCGCGTCCACCGATAACGTGGCGTCGGAGAGGAGCGAACGAAGAAGTGACAATCCGCCCTGCCATTCGACCAGCTTACGACACATCACGTTTTCAGTTCTTGCGGAAGTATATGCCTTGGGGGTTGGACTTCGACAACCAAAACACGTGGGGCCGACACAATGTCAATGGTGTGTTCATACCGCGACCCGAGTCCGAGTACGATACAACCGATTATCATCTTACGTTCCAACGTGTCGAAAAGAAGTCCGCGAAGAATGTATCCATAGAGAGTTGGGTGTGTATCACCGACCCGTGGCCCGAGATGCGCCCCACCGTGGACAAGGAGAAGAAGAAAGCCCTGCGTGGTGATATGGAGCAGTTCTATGAGTGGATGTGTTCGGTTGGTCCGTTGCTTGCAGTCAACGACTACAGTTTCTTACAACGCATCCGCGAGGAACTACAGGAACACGCTATACCACCTGATGTTTTCTCACAGTATGGTATAGAGTTTAACCCAAGACTTGCAACAGAGATTGTAAAGGATTATAATCATCCATTACGTACGCATCTAGCTACTAGCTTTTTGCAACGGGAAGACATAAAATCTATCAGAACGATAGAAGATAAAAAGAAGTTCAGAGGACGATACAACAGTTGGGCAAACAAGACGTTTGACCTTATGACCATGACCGCAAAGGAGGTTACCAATGACTAATTACAACCAAACCCCTACGGACGATCTTATCCCTATCACTGACATATCGTTAGCCCCTAGTTCTGCTCATCTTAGGATGTTTATGGGAAAGGTACGCGAGGTATACCCCCGCTGCCAATTTTCGTACGGTTCGAAAAACGGACCCAGCAGTGGGCGCGATCATCCCGGCAAGACCGTCTATGTCTACCATGATTGGAAGCCGCTCACTATGGGCAAAATAGGGTACGGCAATTTTCGTAACGAGGGGGGCGAAGATAACTTTATGGTCGCCTCCACGCAGATATCCAATGAGAAGTATGCGAGTTATAGCGACCAACATCATATGAAGATGACGAAAAACCATGAGGTGGCTATAGCTAATGCTAAGAAGTTTCTGCGTGATGTGCCTACTAAGGAACTTGCACAACACTTCGCACAAAACGTCCGTAACCAATGGTCCGAAACTAATAGTGGCCTAGAACAAACTATACAACAGACCTTCAACCAAGCCTTTGACTACTACAAAACCAAGGACACGGTGATCCGAGAACTGGAACACTTGGCGTCCATTGGGCATGAGTGGTTAGCCCCAGAGTTTGCCGAAAAGATAAACCTGTTGTTGCGGACATACGCTGAGAAGATGGAAGCCGCACGGGAGCGATCACCTAAGATTGTGATGGTGTCGGCAGAGAACCGCCCGTCCGGTGTTCGCTATGAACTCGCCAGCACGGAGGACATATCTGTGTATCGCGGAGACATAGAGTGGGTGCCTATTGCTAGTGTCGGTGAAGATGCGTTGTCACAAGAGTACCCTGATATTGTCGGTAAGCTAGCCATGCTACAGATGTGCAACGTAGATCAATGGGTAGACGGTGTGGGGTGCCGAGTTACTTCTACGGTTCACTATGTTGCTGCTTAATACGCCAGATGATAAGTTATACCGTGTTCAAGTACACGGTGTCACGAACGCTATCGAAGTATCATGTATTGGCATAGATAGGGTTGACGCGGAAGCGGAAGGCATGTATTGTTCCGCCGACGATCTGCCTTTGTGGCTTCAA
>CERA01029993.1_pt1 | contig 13221 bp, 5 predicted proteins | sample 530881 | NCBI WGS metagenome assembly CERA01 (sample SAMEA2621061, study PRJEB7988) | marine metagenome | biome: marine biome (ENVO:00000447); feature: deep chlorophyll maximum layer (ENVO:xxxxxxxx); material: "saline water (ENVO:00002010), including plankton (ENVO:xxxxxxxx)" | depth 50 m
TAAATTCAAATTCTCTAGATCTTAAGGTATCATCTCCTGCAGGTTTAATGTAATATCCTCCATGATATAAAGTTGCTGCTCTACCTAATTGACCTTGCTTATCATTTACACCATCACCTACTAAATAATTAATAGCTGCTGTTTTTGCTTCAACAATTTCTTCTGGTGTTTTAGCTTGTTGTATTGCTAGAAGTATTTGTTGTTGAACTTCATCATCTTTTGGATTATAACCTTCTAGTATCTGCTCTGATAACATTGTTTTTATCTGATTTAAACTAGTTGGCCCTGTTTTTTCTAATTGTTTTCTTAAATTAAATAAATCTGCATTTAAATCATTTAATACTTGACCTTCTAGTTCAACTCCATTTACAGCTAACTGTTTAAGATTTGCAGCTATACCACTATAAACATTCATAATAGAAGTATCTGGTAATACAGCTAAATTTTCTACAACTTCATCTTGATTTAAAACTTTTCCATCACCAAAATCTAATAGTATTTTATTATCTTTAAAAACTAAATTATAATCACCTTCTTTTACTCTTGCAGTAAAATCTTTAACTTCATCAGTGTTGTGCGTAGCTAGTAAACTTAAATCTATTGCAGAAACACCACCTTCAAGCTCATTTAAATTGTCTATTTGATTAGCAAAAAACTGCATTTCAGTTGCCATAGATGTTAGTTCTTTAGTTGCTTGTTGATATTCACTTGAACCTGGCGATGAAGTTTCAATTATTCTTGTTAGTTCTTTTGCTTTTTCTCTTCTAGGTCCATAAAAATCCCTAACAAGATTTAATTGATCTTGAGTAGTCGCTCTACCTGCAATTAATAATTCGTTTTGCATGGCTTGTTTATCAGCCGCGCGCATTCTAATATCTAACTTTTCTTGCTTAATAGCTTCTTCTTTTTCTTTTGCAAGTTTTAGCTCCCTTCTTTTATTAATTCCAGCAGCAACTTTGCCACCAAAGTCAGCAAGACTTTCATCCATTTTAAAGTCAATTATATTATTTTTATATGCCTGACTTACACTTCTTATTAAACCTGCATCTGCTGCCATAATTTTATTTTTTTATTTTTATTTTATCTACCTGTGTAGCCTCCAAAAGGGTCAAACGTGTTTCCTGAACCACCAGTTGGTCCTGTGTAAAATGAACTACTAGGTCCTTCAATAGGTATATAACTATTTGGACTTAGAGTTGCATTTTCAAATTGTCCTGTAAAACCTGAAGTTTGAGGAGGTGTTACACCACCTGGTATATTAGGTATTGCTGAACCCATTATTGATCCACCAGCACTAACTAAACCAGTAAAAGCATCTGCTTGCATTTGTCTCGCTGCTTGCATTTGTTGGTTAGCTGCGCCAACTTGTTCAGCTGTCATACCTAACAATGTACTTCTTCTATCAAATTCCATACCTTGTACTGCAAATTCACCTCTAGCAGCAGCCATTTGATTTGCTGCTTCCTGTTGAATTTGTAATTCTTGATTTCTTGTTTGAGCTTGTACTGAAGCCATTTGATTTGCTTGAGCCATACGCGCTTGAAACTGCGCAGCATTTAATCCAGCAGCTTGATTTCTGCTAGCTTCCTGTGCAGTCATTGATTGTATACGAGCAGCTTGCTGTGCTTGTAATCTTTGATTTGCTGTTTCTTGCTGACCAATAGAAGCAGAAGCACTTTGCAAATTTTGACTTTGTTGTGCTGCTAAAGATTGAGCTAAAGCACCTACACCACTACTACCTGCTGCACCTCTTACTGAACTTAAAGTATTTGCTAATGCTTGCTGTTGTTGTTGAGCTAAAAAATCTGCCTGTTGTCTATTTACAGTTAAATCTTCAGCAACATTTTCCATTTGTGATGAAAAATTTTTTAAATTATCTGCTCTTTGTTGAACACCAACACCAAAATTTTCTAAATCTGCCGCAAAATTTTGGGCATCAGCAGCTGTATTACGCAAATTACTAAATTTGTTTTCAAATTGAAATGACTTATATAATTTCATTTGCTTATCAAAAGCATCATTAGCTAAACTTTGAGCAGTTCTTGCTCTAGATTTAGCATTTGCTCCCATTATTAATTTACCTGTAGTACCTGTTACTACCAAACCTGCACTTACACCTACTGCTAAAAAACTCATATTTATAATTTATTTTTATTTTTTAATAATTCTAAATCAGCTTTAGTTATTAATTGATCATTAAAATCTTTAGCTATAACTTCTTCTTCTATTTCTTTTAAATCTGTTTTGTCTGTAACTGAAACCGTTATAAAAACAGTGTCTTCATGAATATACAAAACTCTTTTAGTACCTGGTTTAGTTATACCACTATATGGTGCTTGTATGTGTTGAACACCACTATCAGTAAGTATTGAAACTTTACCTTTCATAATAAAGTATGGATGTAACTTTTTATGTATTTTACTTATTATAATTTGACCTGCTGGCATAAATATTTCTCTAATATAACATCCATCACCAAAACTATGTTTTAATGGATTTATTTTATTAGCTTCTTTTCCAGTATAAGCTAAACCTGTATCTAATATTTCTTGCTCAAAATCTAATACTTTTTCTCTGTATTTATTTATATGATTTAGCGATTTTTCTTTTTGTTTTTTTAATTTCATTAAATTTAATATTATAATTACACTATTGTGTTATTATTTACTACTTTCTGATATTTGTGATCCAACTTGATATAATTCAACTTCACTTGTAGATTCATTTTTCATTTCAACTTCAGCATAATAACCTACTAAAGAAGACAAGTTAGCTTTATTGTCTTTACTAAAAAAATAATAATAAGTATTATTAGGTGCAGTAGTACCTGAAACAAGTGTAAAAGTTACTTGATTTACAGTACTACCTGATCCATCATCTTCACTAGTAACACCAACTACAGTACCAATTTCTACAGGTGTTCCAGTTACATTATTAGTTATTGTAGCATAATAAACTGTATCACCTATTTGTAAAGATTTATTAACTGGTTTTGTAAATGTTAAAGTTATTGTTTTTGCCATTTTTTAAATTATTCAGGATTTGACACCGTTACACTTATTGATATACTTAAATCATCGCCAAGCTCTACGGCGGTATTAGTTAACATATCATAATCAAACTTTACTTCTTGAACACCTACAACTGGTGAAGGTTCACTAGCACTCATATTAGTACCATCAGGATTAACAAACTGTACATTACTTATACTTGAATTATCAAAATGACTAGAAACACTTAACGCAACTGTTGTTTGATTTTGAGTATTACCATTACCTTCAAAGAAAACTCTACCACTACCTGCTACAGTTTGGTTATCTGCTAAACCAATAGCAATTAACTTTTTATCTAGTTTAACCTTAGTAATATTAGCGTTACTATTTGCTTCATCTATTAGTCCTTGTAATAAAATACTACTACTACTACTAGCTGAAGGAGTACCACCATCTGCTGTTATATTTAAAAACTTACTCCAATCAAGAGTTGATGTTACATTTTGTGATCCATATTTTTTAATATTTAATGTACCAGTTAAAGTATATACATCAGTAGTAGTACCAATATTGCCTTTTATATTTGAATATTCAACCTCCCACTCATTTGGTGGATTAAAAGTTATAATATCTCCAACTGCAACAAAATCTGATACAGGAGTAAAATTAGCTAAATTAACACTATTATCAGCAATAATTGCTTCAAAACCAGTACCTGAAGAGTTTTGTCTTCCAGTTATTTTATCACTTACAGATATACCACCATTTTTAGAACCACCAGAAATAATACTTCTAACACTACTTTGTTTTAAATAAGCATTTGTATGAGTAAGAGAACCCGCAACAATATTTCCAACTCTAAGTGTTTCGGTAAATCCTATTGTTAGTGTACCAACAGATGAAACTGTTCTTGTATCTGGAGAAAATTGAAAATCATCAGGCTCAGGTTGTCTTTGTTCTGATAAAAATTTAGTACCATCAGTGGTTAATGTCATTGAAAAATTAGTGATAGCAGATTTAGATAATTCTTTTGGTCTACTAAATGAAATACCCGTTACTGTAATGTCTGCTGAATCATCAGAATTAGAAAAAGGAGTTGAAGTTATTGTCCAAGTAGATTTTATAGATTGATCTACAGAAACAGGATTATCACCATTAAAATCAGTTGCTAATGATGTTTCTTCTAATTTTTCAACTTCATAATTAAAAGTTCTTGCAACACTTGTACTAGGATATTGAATAGGTATTGAATATACACCTGTATTAGGTATTGTTAAATCTATTGGCTGTGATAAAGTACCACTAGAAACAAAATTTTTACCATTCCAAAAACTATTAAATTTTAAAATTTCACCTTCGTCTGTAGTAATAGGTTTACTTGTTGTTATTATAGTATTTGCTACAAAAGTCAAAGTTTCATTAGTTCTACTTGCAACGGGATTAGCACTTAATTCAAATACAGTATCACTTGTTACAGAGGCAACAACAACTTTATTATCTAAGCCATCATTAGTATTGTCTGCTACAACAAACATACCTGCTTTTATTTTACCATTATCATCATCATGTGTTACAGTAGCATCACCACTACTATAATCACACGTAGCATCTGTAAAACTAGAATTTAATTCTACAGATGAAACTGTAGTACCTGCAGGTACAGTTGGTCCTTGTACTAATGCTTCATCTATTAAACTTGAATTAGCTTCTTCTAAAACAATATTTGTTTTATTAGAATAAGCGGCTTGAGCAATACCAGTTGTAAATCTTTTTAATCTAAATTTAGCTCCTTCTTTACCAAAAACTCTTATAAATCTAGTTTCACCCTTTCCACCAATAGTAGTTTTAGACATTTGCATGCCAGTTATTTCATTTGGTACATCTAAAAAAGCAGGAGTTGCATGTGCAGTTAATAATAAAGTATCTTCAGTAGGATTATTTGTACTAAAAACATAATAAACTTTTAATGTAACAACTGAAGGAAAAAAGCTTAAAACAGTAGAACCAGATATCGTTGCAGCTGTATCTAGTGTTAAATTAACACCACTTATACTAGCAACTTTTGTATTAGAAGATATTCCATTACCAGTTACTACCATTCCAACAGCTATTAAATCATTAGAACCAGTAAGTACAACATTTATATTATTTCTTACTATATTACTTTCATTTACTGTTGCTGTTGTTGAAACAAAATCATTACTACTAGTGTATTCACTAAACGTACTTTCATCTTGATCTATAACATCTAGTGTTGGAGCAGACCTAAACTCAAAACCAGCATCTGCTGTAAATGTTTTAGATATTATCTCTGTGCCAAATCTTAATATAGTATCATCAGGTATTGTAGCACTTAAATCAGCACCTGTACCATCTTTAATATTTAAAGCAGTAAAGTTTATTGACTTTACAAGTGCATTATCAGGAACACCTGAACCTATAATAGCCATATTTTCAAATATTTTATTAGATGAAATGCTTATTGCAGCATTATTACTTATAGTCTGGGCATTTGTTACACCTACTGAAGCTTGATCACCATCACTAGTTGTAGCAAATTGAGTGTCTTTAGAACTTATTGCTACACCAAAATTTAAATCTTCATTATCAGATAAAGTTACATTTTTAGATAACACTGGTGCACTTTGACTACTAGCGTTTGTAACAGTAATTAACTCAGATATTCCACCACCAGTAACAACCATGCCACTAACTATAGTACCTGAATTATTATCTACATTAACAGTTGAAGAATCACTAACATTTCCATTTACTTTAGCTGTAACTGTAGTAACACCAGTTCCGGTAATGGTATCTCCAACGGAAATAATTTCATTATTAAATATATTATCTAAAACTAAACTTGTAGTTGAACTAGCAGCAGTTTGCATTAATGCTGACTTTTCAGGATGTAAAACTGGTGAGCTGTCTGTACTTAATCCATTAACTCTTGCATTTAAATAATAATCTCCAGTGCCACTATAACCAAAATTGTAAAGAGAAGAAGTAGTTGTATTTTTTTCATCTGTACTAAACGTACCTGTTACTGTATATTTTAATGGCTTTGCAGTTCCTCTAATATCAATATTTATTGTTGTACTTTGTGCAAGTGCAAGAGTATCTAATATATCTACAGTTACTATAACAGTATTACCTACAGTTCCTGCAGTACCTGAATTTGTTATTGAAGAAATAACACCACCTTGAAGTTTATTTGAATCATCTGTAGCAACACCAGAAGCACTAAAATCAGATGCTGATACAACAAAACCTGCATTTGGTGTTATAGTAAAAACAGAATTACTAAGACTAGAACCAACTTGTGCATCATGCGTTAAATCAGTATAAGTAACTGTACTAGTGTCTAATGTAGCATTATCTAAATCTCCATCATTACTATCAACTACATTAAGAGTATGAGTGTTTATTCCATTGTCACCTACAGTTGAAGGTATACCTAATCCTTGAATAGAAAATTCTTTTGTATCTATATTAGATGATGTAGTATTATCTCCTAATATTTGATTAAACTTAAAATTTTCTTTTTCTTTAAAAAATCTAACACTACCAGTTTGTTGATCTGTAGTTATAGAGTCAGCAAACCACCCTTTTGTTTCTGTTTCTACTAATGTAGATATAGTATTTGGAGTTAATCCCTCTTTTTTAATAAATTCTAATTTAGTTCCTGCACCATAAGCAGGTTTAAAGTTAATGTTAGTATCATTACTTATTGTATTTGGATTAGATAAAACTATAGTTTTTTCAGTTCCAGCATTAGTTCCTCCATCTGTTATACTAACAATTGTACCTAAACCCGAACCATCATCTTTTTCAACAATATCTCCAATTGAAATATGAGCATCAGTAGCAGTAGAAGTAGATGAAAGAAAAATATTATTAATTTCTACAGTGGTTTGTCCATCAGTTATACTTGAGCTTCCAATTGTGTGAGCTTTGCTATGATAATCACCACTAGTAGCATCTCTTCCATAAGTATATTTTCTGGAATCACTACCTTCATAATTTAATGTTTTAAAACTCTTAACACTTTGTGGAAAGTCATTAAATATAAATTTAATAGATGAAGCATATGCTGTTCCATAAAAAGTATTTCTTACTGTATTGTCGTGAGAATATAAATCTCCATTTTTATAAGTATAATAAATGTTATTTAATGAAAATCCAGCTTCAGGTATAAAAGACTTAAAACTAGTCCATCCATCAACTCTTTCATCAAAACTTAATGTTTGATTATTTAAAGTTATATTGTATGATCCTCTATTTTCGTCATAACTACCTATAACATCACTAGATGACGCTAGATTGTCTCTAAAGAAGTCTGTCATACCTTTACTAGATATTTCTGTTAAACCATCTCTAGACAACCTTAAAACAGCTCCTCTGGCTTTGTCTGAAAAGTATATTCTAAAAGCATGTGACGCAAAAGACTCAGGATTTTGAGATATACCGTATTCACCAACGTATGGCATTGCCTGACCTAAAACTCTATTTGTAGCTGTTAAATTAGTATTGCCATCAGCATTAAATAAAGCATCTTTATTTGCTAAAATTTTTAAAACTTTATCTTCACAAAATGTTATTAAATCAGCATCTCTAGAAAATATTTTTTGTATAGTTCCGTATTCAGGATTTATATCTTTTGTTATAGGTAAAGCTTGAATAAACTGATTTAATTCATTAATACCTGAAATAGAATTAAATATACCTGAAAATATAAAGCTATTTGTCTTTTGTTCTTCTTTATAATCAGTATCTATAGTAGTAGAAACTATTGGACCTTTGTCTATAAATGGTGCATTAAAATCATCTTTTATTCTATTAGATTCTACACCATTACCGAAAGAAAAACAATTAAACCAATTTAAAGAATTTTTTTGACCATGCACTTGATTGTCTGCTAATACAACAGATGTAGCCGTAGAAACATCTCCACTAGTAGTTACTGTAAAACTATATATATTTTTTTCATCTGTAAATGTTAGTGTTGTACCACTAGACATTGTTCCATTAGTATTGTTTAATAATTCTATATTACTACCATCTACTACTGAACTAACAATATTAGAATTACCAGATCCTACGTTTGTTCCAGTAACTGTCATACCTGCTTTTATAATAGGTAATGCATCACTTGCTTCATGATATATATCTAAACCTTCACTTGTTTTTGGTTCTGTTTCAAATATAGCAGGATTATCAGAACTTATTTTTTCATCATTTATTTTTACATTTTTTCTTATTAAAGATATTTTATTTATTCTACCAAGCTGTTCTGAGCTAACTACATTTTTATTAAATGGATCATCATATAATTGACCTGTTTCATGATTTTTTATAAAAACTTTATAAAGCCTTCTTTTACCACTAATTAATCTTTTTTTGTAAAATTCACTAGATCTAAATTCTGAAGTAACACTACTACCAGTTACTTCATAAACTTCACCTTTTTCACCGTTTTCATTACTAAAACGAATTAAAGCACCAGGTTTTGTTATTTCTGTTATAAAAGAATTAACATTTATAGTTAAATCATCTTCTAAAGTATTAACTTTATTGATATCAATACCAGCATAATAAAACTTAAAAAATTTTGAACCTGTTTCAGGATGAGATTCTGAAAAAGTTGTTGTAGCTACTCCATTTAATACACTAACTGGTGTAAACTCATCTTCAAAAGTATCACCCCAAGCTAAATCTTGTTTTGGTTTTTCTTCACCTAATTCACTATCTGAAAAATCATTAGGTATATTCAAAAATATTTTTTCACTTCTAAAATCTTCATATGAAGATGTTATTGAAGGAAATGCTTCTATTATATTTTTATCTAATATAAAATCTCTATTAATTTTTACAAAAAATCTACCAAAAAATTCTGCCTTTGGTTTTATTTCTTTAGAAAATATTGTTATTTGTATTTCTGAGTTTTCAGATACTAAAGTTGAACTAAATACTCTAGAATCTGTTTCATCTAAAGGATTAACTAATTCTACTTCATAAGTATTACCACTACTTGATAAACCTCCATTTAATATTTCATATTTTCTAGAAATTTTTGCTGGTGCAGCTAAAAATGTTAAATCAACATTATCAGCTATTGATTGTCTAGAACTAAGCACTAAACTTGTTTGAGACACTACTTCTTTAACTGTAACATCTCCTGATATACCTGTACCAGTAACAGTATCACCCACTCTTATAGTACCTACATTATTATCTACTAATAATTCTAATTTATTTGATATTAATCCATTTACTTTTGCTGTTGGATTTTTTCTATCAGGTATGTCTGTAGATATTTGAATTTGATTACCACTTATAAAAGATTCAGTAAAACTTGGATTTTTAGTAGCCTCAGGTCCATTAAACTTAAAAAAATTAGAACCAACTGTTGGTTGATTATTAGATAATGTTGTACAAACAGCCTTACCTTTTGATAATAATTCTTCAGAAATAAAATTAGGTGCTTCATTAGATATATCTAATATTTTATACCTAGCTTCTTCAGATACAAAATCATTACCATCATGTTTTTTCTTTAAAATTAAATATGTTTCTTCATCAACTTTATTTCTTTCAGATGAAGGAAAAGATAACCAAATATTACCATCTTCAGAAAAATAAAATTTATCAAGTGGTATATTATAATATTCGCTAGAAGTTTCTTTTACAAAAAACTTATAGTGTGTGGCCCAAGTAGGTGCGTTATTTTTCAATTCAGCTACTATAGTATTTTTACTTTTGCCAAAAATTTTAGGTAATCTTATAGATGAATTATTTGAAGAAAAAACTGGAGTTTCTCTACCATAAATATCAGAATATGTTGCACCAATTTGATAATTTCTTAATGATTTTACTGACTTTTGAGGAGTAGTAGAAAGGCTAAAAGTTAATACTGTATTTTGAGGAATAAAACTATTATAAAAAACATAACCATCACCTGTTTTTATTAATTTTTTAAAAGATGGTGTTATTTTACCTTCTAATTCTAATTGTGTTCCTAATATGCTTTTTACAAAAGTACTTTCACCTACTCCATCACCTGTAACTAACATGCCTTTTTCTATTAAATTATTTTCAGCAGATAAGGTTACTATATTATTAGCACCAATATTAGAATTTAATACAGTTGCAGTTGTTTTTTTATCTGAACTTGTTTGATTTACACTTGCTTCAACATCAGGTACATTTTGTTTTATTAAATCATATCCTTGCAAGTAGTTTGCAAAAACAAGTCTATTAGCTATAATTTCTTGAGTTTTAGCTTTTTTAGGTACATTATCATAAGGTCTTAACAATTGATTTGATTCTAAAACAAAACCAAAATTTTCTGAGTTAACAGAGTAAGTTGTTTCTCTAGACTTTAAAGTATCTATAACGTAAACAGAGTTACTTACTGAATCTTTTAATAGTATTTCAACAAACTCAACTTCTTCAGGTTGAGTATCAAAATCAGATAATGCAAGTGTTCTTAGTGAATTAATCATACCAAGATTATTACCATCATCGTTTTCATACAAAAATTTACTTGGCAAAAAAGCTACTTCAGAAAAAGGTGAAAAAGTTGAGTATTCTCCTTCTTTATACTTCCATCTATAAGCAAAACGTACAAATACTTCTTTAAATAATGGATCTTTTTCTTCAAGAGTTGCTGTCCAATCAACAGATCCTAAATCAGGCAAGTCTAATGGTATTGTTTGTATACTACATTGAGCTGAATAAGTATTAGAATCTACATAACCATCTGTTATAATTTCTGAATTTATTAAACCAATTATTTTTAATGTAATTTCATATTTAGTTTCTTCTGTATTATCAGAACTGTTATGTTGTAATACTATAATATCATTTTTAATAAAATTAGCTTTAGGTCTAAAATTTAAATTAATCAAAGAACCTTGTGTCAAAGCAGATCCACTACTATAAAAATCTTGTTTAACTGATATAGGAGTACCACCTAAAATACCAAAAGAACTTTGAGTTCTTTCTGTACTAGACATTGTTAACGTAGGAGCTTTTAAAGGTGATTGTTTAATTACAGTAATATCTTTTTCTGTAAAATCTGAATTATTAATTTGAGTGTGATAATTAAAAGTGCTAGATCCTTGTTTAAATTTTGATATTTTTATTTTTTTTGGTTCAGTTTGATTATCTGTCCAAAGCAATAAACCATTTAAAACATTTGCACTTATTATAGGATAAGTTGTACTGTATTTTAATATATTATTTTTATCAACTAATACTGGAGATATTTCTCCTGTTAAAGTATCAAATTCTGCAATACAACTAATAATTAATTTAAAAGTTAGTAAAGTATTGTCAGCAAGAGTTGTATTATTAGATAATGTTATATTATTTTGATCTGTTACTGTTGTTACTGTTGTTGTACCTACAACACCACCACCAAAAGCTTTCATACCAACAACTATAGTACCTGAGTTGTTATCTAAAACAGGAGTATTGTCTGTAGAAGCACCATTAACTTGTGCTGTAGCGGTAGCTTCTGAAGATATAAACCAATATACTTTATTATTTTGAGGATCTGCAACATATCCTATACATTTAGGATTTGTTAAATCTTTTATTGAGGACGAAGAACTACCCCAATTAGTTAATAGGCTTGTACTATTGTCAAAGCTTCTTCCATCTTTTAATGTATTACCTAAAACATTTTGTACAGATCCTACATTAGATCCTTCAGAAGTAATTATTTCTATATTCTGGGCATCTCTATATTCACCATTAGGTACAATTCTTTCGTCAAGATCTTTATTCATTCGACCTCTACGAAAGTGATGTTTTATATCTGCCATACTTTAATGTTTAATTCTTTTAGATTTATTTCTCATTACCTGAGCAATTTCCTCAGATTTAAGATTTGATAATCTTAATTTAGCAACTCTTTTAGCAGCAAAACTTTCTTTTTTTAATCTATTAACTAGATATTGTGGAGTATTTAATTTTGTAGACAATATGGCATAAGCTAAATATTTATACATAGCTTCTTCAGCAAACTTATGAACAACCATTTCAGAGTCTGTACCTAAACTGTCGCTAATATATTTTATAACTACAGTTTTACCACTTATGCTTGAGTTAAAGTGTATATTGCCTCTAAGTTCATCTATATAATAATTACCATTTATTTGTGCTCTTTCAGGAGTTAATCCATATCTACCACCTATTTGATGTTCATATAAATTATCTAAATGTGAATCTGAATTTACATCTATTCTATTTGCTGTGTTTGATTTAAAACTAGACCAAGAAGTTGAATCATTTTTTTCTAACAAAGCTCCTGTATCGTTATCAAACAATAAATTATCATTAGAATCTTGAAGAATAGATCTAGGATTACCACTTGATCTAGTTGGATATAAATTTCTTTCTATACCAGTGCTAGGTTCAATCCAACATATTTTTACATAATTTACATAATCTTGAGGAAGAGGTACTACTAGTGTTGTTGGTACTTTTATTTCAAAAGATTTAGTAGATTTAAATGTGTCGTAACTAAATTCTTGCAATGCTCTTTGAGCATGAAACGCAACATCTGGCCTTCTTACTCTATTTATTATTTTTTCAGCGCCTACGTAAGCTATGATAAAATTACTTATAATATCATCTAAACTAACATGTTGATAATTTCCATAAGCTTGACCTGAAGTATTTTCCCTTACTAATATTGTTAAGCCATTTTTTGGTGCACCATCTGACTCTTGTACATCTGTATTTACATTTGTACTGGTAAATCTTAATTGAGCAGCTCCTGAAATACCATAATCGTAATTTGAACTTGATATTTGTATATTATTAATAAATACATCAAATTCATTTTCTATATCTGGTTGAATTTCAAAAGATGTTGTAAATAATGTAAAAATTAATGTACTACCATTTCCTGTAAATGTTTGACTTTGTCCGTAATATCTTTTTTCAGATGTTGTTCCTAATAATCCCATTTACTAAGCTTTTTCTTGTTGTAATTTTTTTATTTCTTGTTGACTAGCTGCTTGATATAACTGAGAATCTTCTATTGATATACCAGCAAGCTCTAATATTTTTAATACGAGTTCAGTTTCTTCTGATTCATGTAATTCAAAATCTATAGAATTTGTAGAATTAAATAAAGCTTCTCCATTTACCAAAATGTAATCAAAAGAAGCTTTTGTTGGTTTATCTACATAATTACATTTTATAGTTGGTGTAA
>CERA01006768.1_pt1 | contig 13080 bp, 18 predicted proteins | sample 530881 | NCBI WGS metagenome assembly CERA01 (sample SAMEA2621061, study PRJEB7988) | marine metagenome | biome: marine biome (ENVO:00000447); feature: deep chlorophyll maximum layer (ENVO:xxxxxxxx); material: "saline water (ENVO:00002010), including plankton (ENVO:xxxxxxxx)" | depth 50 m
TATGATTTTCCTGCATCGCAATACGCTTTAACAGCTAGAGTGTTAAACACTGTAAAAGAAAGTAAAGAGAATCTACCTAAAGAGTTGGTAGGGGCTATGTCTGAACAACTTTTGTTTGGGCAACTACAACGAAACTTAGGTAAATACGGTAATATTGGCCCAATGATAGGCGAGATATACAATGCTATTTTTGAAGGTGATTTTACTAGCTGGGACAAATCTTGGCAATTAATGCTAAGAGGGCCAGGTTCATTAATATCAGGAAGTATAAGTGGTATTTTAAGACCAGTTGATCCTATAAACAGATTGGCAGGATATTACTTAGGCACAGAGTCTGAGGCTAAAGACGCTAAACAAACTAATACTTTATTGTACGATTCAGGTAGATACCTACATAACATATTTGAAGTTCTTATGGGCGATAGTAAAGTTCCTGAAAGAAAAGAGATGGCGCGTGAAGGTAAGGTATATCCTACATCGCCTGCGTCTGATGTATTTAGTGAACGAACCTTAGAGCCTAAGACATATACAGAACTAGCATTGTCTGATGTTAACTTAAAAGGCTGGGCGCAAGATTTAAAGTCTTATTATCCTGAAGGTCTTTCCCTATTTAACGAATTAATAGCTCCTGTTCTAGAAAGAAAGTTTGAATCTTTTGTTACAAGTGAAAGATACAAAGCAATGCCTTACGATAAAAAAATGCGAAGAGTTAAAGGAATTTTGTCTGAAACTAAAACACAGATAAAAAAGAGAATGCTAACAGGTGCATATGGACGAGACAGTGCAGAGCCACAAAGAGCTAGATACATCATGGAGATTGCTGACACAAAAGGCTCAACGAGAGCAAAAGCTCTTGAAGCTTTAGGTTTAAAAGGTAATCTAAACACAGATGATTTATTAGAGTTAAACACATTACAGTTATATAAAATATTTAGTAGAATTAAAATAATAGAAAAACAATTTAGAGAAGAACGTAAAGGTAGACAATAAAAAAGAGGGAACAGAATTAACTGCTCCCCCTAGTTCACACCACACCACCACAGAGGTAGATCCCTCGCTAACCGTGACGAGGGGCGAGTCTATTGAGCGACCAACCTATGACTTACTATATAACAACTTTTTTAGTTTGTCAAGTAGTTTTTCTAAGTCTTCACAGATTAATTTAATCTCATCAGGGGCATCTTTACAACTACGCTCCATGAATTTTTTTGCTTCTTCTTCTAGACTCATAACTCTTTACCTTTTCTAACTGCTCAAAATAGGCTTTATTAAACCCTCTTTGCCACTCTTTGTGTCTGTAGGTGTTACCATTGAAAGGATTGACTATCTTTCCTAGATTAAAATCTTTGTATCCTTTTTCATTCGCTTTCATCTTTAAATCCTTTTAAATATTTATACGCTCTATAAATGTTATTAGGATCATCTCCCAACAAACCTAAACTAGTATTACAGTTATGACAGAGCCACCCTCTGAACATTTTCTTTTTATGATCGTGATCTAAACAAAATGCTGCTTTCCTATTGGACTCTTTTAAAGATATATCTTCTAGAGTGCGTAAGCATATGGGGCAAGCGTGTTCGCTATCTACTGGTGGAGCTTCCTCTCTTATCTTATCTCTTATTTTTTTCATGTTTGATCTGCATTTTTTACATTCTGGTCTTCTCCACGTATTGAAACCACTATGCCAATCAAATGCCTCCAAGGGCAAGTAGTCATTGCACCATGTACAATTCTTGCCCTCGCCCTTAACTTTGTTTGGTAATGCTTTAAATAAATCAAATTGCATTATGCACCAATATCAACTATTTCGCAAGAGTTTCCACTACATGCAAATGCCTGACTAGCAGACGTTCCATCAAACATTTCATAGCCTTTTAATAAGCTCCAATCAATTCGATTAGGGGCTTTTTTTAATGCTTCTTTATACTGTTCTTTTGTGCATTCTTGATAAGGAGCTTGCTGATAAACATGGTCTTCATGGGGTAAAAATGAAACGCCTGACATTTCATCAAAGTGTTTATATACGAATGCTCCTACTTCCATCCATTCGTGATCTCTAACAGAAACTGTACAGCTAGGTTTATGTTCACACCAGTGTCTCTGGTACTCTAACCATATTTCAAGTTGTTTGATTGCTGACATACTATTACGATCTATGCAACGATCTGGTGACTTGGTAGGAAAACTAAAGACAGTTATATCATTTGGCTTCATTACACATGGCTCATTAGGAATGCCTTGATCCTTCATAAACTGTGTAAGAGGATCTTTGTTATCCCCACGTACAGTACGAATGTAGTACTGCGAATGCCTAGCGTGAATGCCACTGGCAGAATCACATAGCTGTGATACAGTACCACTAGGCTTTACACAAGTTATAGCGGCACTAATTTCAATTCCAAACTTCTTAGCATATTCTTTATTTGTATCAATAGCAATTTGTTTTAAAGCAACAAGTCTTTCTGACAATTTACTTTTACCATTAGTTAAAGAAGAATCCATAATACCAGTAAGGCTTACACCAAGAAGTCTTTCTTCCTGTGTATTGTGTTGCCATATTTTTCTTAAATAAGGAAACTTGGTTAGCCTAGACTGTATCGTGCCTAATATAGTAGCAAGTCTTACTTTTCTAAACAAGTCTCTTTCATCATCTCTGTCTCTAACTACAACCTCTGTGAGGTTACAGAACTGGTATGGGCGTAACAGGATCTCACTGCAAGGATTGCAACCAAACTCATGCTCAGTACTTCTTCTATTATTTTTAGCTACTTGTTTTTTAGCTGCTTCTCTATTAAAGATGCCACGTTCTCCTGACTTGGACTCAACCAAAGATGTCCACTCGTGCATGAAGCTAGTCATATTAGGTTTGTATTCATAGGCAACGCTATTGTTAGCTAGTGCCATGTGCGGAGTGCTATTGTACCATTCTCCTGACTTGGCTCTTCTCATATGATCATCATCTAGATTACTCAAAGAAATCATAGCAGAGCGGCGTACTCCTCCCATAACAACAACTTCACCTACTTTACACATTAGACTATGGCATTCGTAGCTACTAAGCTTTCTACCTTGCGCCTGTTTAAATGTTTCGATTGTAAATTGAAATAGATCTATAAGTGGGCCTGGCCCTGATGCTCTACCACCAAATGTCTTTAATCGTGAACCCGCTGGTCGAACTGATGATGTATCATACGTTGGAATCTCCCCCGCGTAGAGCAGAGAGATCAATATTCTGAATGATTTTGCCCATCCTTCCTTGCTATCCTTCACTTTTATGTTTGTATCGGACATACATAACTCAGATGGGATGTCAGGAAGTTTCTCTACATACTTACGTTCAACACTGAATCCTACACCTGTACCACATAACAGAATATACATAGTCTCATCAAAGGATTTAGGGTCATCCACTGGCAAATAGGCACAGTTATAACCAGCAGTATTGTCTCTGTCTAATGCTACTCCTGCAGTCATTAAAGCGCGCATAGAGGGCATAACTTCTAGACTGTGTATAGCGTTCCAGAGATCAAGTTTTAAAGACTCATCAATAATGTCATCTTTAGTTATATAGTCAATGTATCTTGTGACAGTTTCTGTCCAAGTCTCTCGTCTGTTTTCTTCATCTAGCCATCTAGCGTAGCGTGATACAGCTATAAAATTTTGGTAGTCAGTGGGAAGTGTGTTTGTCATGTGTCACCTTTATACTATTAATCTCCATCCCATCTACATCAAAGATGAGATCTTCAATAACTTCTTGTACTGCCTCTTCAACATCCTCGTCAATGGGCAGTATATTCTCTTCTTCATCAATGTCAAGAACAATAAATACTTTAACTCTCATCTACTTCCTCAATCATTTTGTTTAAGTAGAACATTGCCTTTTTTAAATCTTCTTGACCATTCTTATATCTATATCTCCATAGATACTTTATAATATTACCTTGCAGATAGTACTGATACCCCTCGCCTGTAGCCGCCCGTATAGCATCAAGACACTCAACACCATATTTATTATAGTGAGGGGGATTATTGACCATATCAGTCATACTTTTTTCCAATCTACATTAATTACATTTCCATTCTTTGATATTACTTTAGGTGCTTTCTTCACCTTGTCTTCTAATACATCTAGTTTTGTTAGTTCCGCAGACACTTTGTTTCTGTCTATCTTATCTCTTTCTTTGTACACTTTTTCTAAAAACTTTTTATCTGTCTCCATCAATGTTACACAAGTACTCATCAAAGACATCATGTTAACAATCATGTCTTGAGTTTTCTTGCAGTATTTATTGTCAACAGAATAATAAGTATGTATGTCTACAGCACCTGTCCACTCACCTTCTTTGTCATCTTGACACGAAAGAATTAAAGCAAAGTCATCTAATCCTATTTGCATTTTTTCTCCTTTAACCAATTGAGGGGTATGACCCTAGTTGCGTATTTAAAATCATTCTTTTCACACCACACACCATATGTAGTCTTACTACCTTTATACAACTTACTTCTCTCATTTGTAAAGACAAATCGTATATCTAATTCAGGATGTTGTGTTTTTACCTCTACATGTTTTCTTCTATCTTCACTAGTGAATAGACCTTTCGTTTCAATTATAATGCCATTGTCTAAAACAAAGTCAGGAGTGTACACTCTAAAACGTACATCTGTCCACTTGATCTTGAACTCTTCGTATCTAACACAGGACTCATGCTTCTTAATAAACTCAGCTACTTTCTCTTCTAAGCCACTGCGATACTTTCTTTTATTATGTCTTCTCTTCATGCTAATGAAATATACTCGACCATAGGTGGCTCTTTAGCTTGAGACACTTTGGAAGGTAACTCTTGCATGTCTTCCCAACAATCTGTTTTATATTTACAGAAGTGGCACTCTTTAGGTAAGATAGTATTACCAGATGGTTTATTTCTATATGTTTCAGGCACTGGTTCAAAACATCTTTGGAAAGGCTCGTCATTATTTATATAAGATATAGTATCTTTGATTTCATTCATTACTTCTTTTTTGTCCATTTCATTTGCTGAAACGTACTTAAACTCTCCATTGGCTTTATTAATAACCCACCAACCGCCTACTTTAGCACCACTACCTTCTGCGTAGATAGCTAGTTGAGGTATGTAACCAAACGAATCATTTTTCTTGAGTGAGTCATAGCTATCAAACTTATATTTATATGACCAGTTAGACGCAGACTTAACATCATCAACTTTGCCATTTAAAATAAGATCGTATTCACCACTTATATTTTGCCCTTCTATATTTACATCTATTTTACCATTATCTTGAAACTCTACTTTCATTGCACGTAAGATGCCTTTAAAGATTGCCTCAACAACGTCACCTAAAAACATATTAATGACAAAGTTAGAGGGCAGTTCAGATGCTTTACTAGGTTTATTCTTATCGAACCACAATTGGCATTTAGGTCTGCCTAAGTTTGATGGTCTTAATCTGAACTCTTGTCTCGCATCTCCTGCAAACTGTCGGTGCAAAGCATCTCTAATATCATTAACAACTGTTTCGATAACATCGCTATTCATCTTAACTTTGTTATCAACAATATCTTTGAGGTAGGCTTGCGCCAACAGTTCTACAGGATGATTCATTTAAGCTACCTCTTCAATTTCAGATAGCTCATCGTCTAAGAACGCATCAACTAAATCAACATCCTCGCTTGGCATATTGTTACCTCTCTTCTCATCGTAACTAGTCAAGACATATGAGTTGTAGTTCTCAATCCAATCAATAAAAGATTGTAATGTGTCTGCGTCTTCAGGATTAACATCTAAGGCTTTACCGTTTAAAGTTGCTACTACTGTGTAGTATTTTGCCCCTGTTGCTATCTCCTGTGCTTGCGTAGTAAAGTCTATAGAATGCTGAATAGGCAAATGCTTACGCTTAGCAAGAGTAGAGAAAGGCTCACCAGAAGTTTTAAAACTAGTCCTGTTGTCCACTTCAAAGATAACAGGAATATTCTCGTAAGCTTCATTTACTTTTTTGCCTTCTGCATCCACAGGCTTTTCAAGTGTAGCTAAGCCAAAGATAACTCGCACTCTCTTAATTGTTTTAATGGTCTTCTGCATGTCTTCACTTAGAGCTTTGAAGTCCTTAATGTATCCTGCAGGTTTACCACAATTGAAGCCCCCTTGTGTGTCTTTTAAGTCACCATTTAAATTATCTGCCATTGTAGTCTTGACAAAGTATCCTGGTGTCTCTGCATCCATTGACTGCACATACTTTTTGTACATAAACCTCTGCATAAAAGGCCGTATAGATAACTTAGGTGCATAAACAGATTTGTCGTCAGGCATCTGTATAGAATAAGAACCTGCCTTGACCACCACAGTCTCTGTTTCCTCACCTTCAATTGTTTTCATGCCCATAATAGGGGTATGAATAATCTTAACTCTGGCAAGTGTTGAAGTCTTAGAGTCGGAACTGTCACCATCAGAACCGATTCCCATAACCTTGGACATCATATTAAAGTTGCCAACATTATCTTTAGTTACTAAATTTGTTTCTGTCATTTAATCCTCACTTTCTGACAAATAGAATCTATAGTTATACACTAAATTTCTCTCGTGTCAAGCCAATTTTTACCTATTTTTGCATCTAATAATAAAGGCACATTAAAATCAATAGCATAGTATTGGTGGATAATGTCGTGCAGATTTTTATTTAGGTATGCAACTGCCGCTATCACTTTATCCACCTCGTTAGGGTGTACATCAACTACAATTGAGTCATGTACTGTATTTACCAAACAACTATTCATCTTGTCAAGTGCTTTTTCAAACTCTAACAAAATTATAGGCACAATACAACCAGTTGCGAATCCTTGCACTGGATAGTTTTTAATCATAGTGAAGAATGTTACGCCATGTCCATGTGTTCTCCTTTCAACTTGTGGAAATGAGTATTGTCTACCTGAAGGTATAACAATTTTTTTAGTGGCAATCGCCTCATTAGCTAATTGTTGATGCCATTCGGCTATGCCCACATACTTCTTATTAAAATGTCTATAGTACTCTGCTTCAGCTTTCGTTCTGCCATAACCACTTGCCCCATATAAAGGAGCAAAAGTATGCATCTTAGCAACTTGACGACTCGTAGGCTGACCTGCGTCTGATATAATCTTAGCTGTATAACTGTGTACATCAAATCCTGTCTTCACCTCGTCCATAGCAACTTTATCCTGTGACAAATATGCCGCTACTCTAAACTCTAATTGAGCAAAGTCAGCTTCAAGTATCTGCCCATTCTCCCAACGTGAAACAAACACTCGCTTAACTGGAAACGTGCTACCTCTAGGCATGTTCTGCATGTTAGGATTGCGTCCACTGAACCTACCTGTAGATGTTACCGTCTGCGTTAAGCCCACATGCAAGATGCTATCAGGCTTCTTAAAAGTCTCAATGCCTTGAACAAAAGACGATAGATACGAATCTAAGGCTGACAGTCTTTTTACATTAGCAATGAACTTGGATTGTTGCATTCTGTTTCTAGACACCGCCAAGTTTTCTAAGCTATCTAAATGCCCTTTAGCAGTTGAGAACCCATTAGCACTAACCCAACTCTTACCTAAAGGGTTGAACTGCAATCCCCCAACAGCACCAGTAGACTCAAGCAAATAGCCATTACCAGTACATCTTTTACATATGTTAGCTTTCTTAAACAGTGTACCATCTTTCCTAATCTTAAATACTTTCTTCTCTCCTCTACACTCATCGCACTGCCTTGCCTTTGTTTTATACACTATCTTTGTATTAGCCTCGACACACCCTCTAAAAGTAGTACGATCATTAGTAAACTTAAACAACTCTTCTCCCCATACTTTTTTATCTCTAACCCTACGACTATATATTAATTGAGATAATTGCTCTGGGCTATTAAGATTAATAGGCGTATCCCCCATAAACTCCCTAACTTGTACTTGCAGTGTATCTTCTATTTGCTTCTTCTCTCTTTCAAACTCTTGCTTCACACTTTCTAATTCATCACTGTCAACCTTCATGCCGTTCATATAGATGCGAGTCAACGTCTTGCAAACTTTATTAGCTACATCTAACACTGTATGTAAGGACTCGTTCTCCTTATCCTGATAGCGAGTACGTAACGCTTTGTACAAGGCTCTAGTTACATTAATATCAGCCCTAAGATATTCGGACAACTCAGCGTGTGGTATGTCTCGTGTTGTATATCCCTTCTTAAAATACTCTTTTAATGTATCTTGCTTGCTGTACGCTAGGTCATACCTTTCCGCACACTCCTGAAGAGATATGCGCTTCTTCATACCTCTGCACAGGATATACTCAGCTAACATTGTATCATATATATCACAGTCGAACTCAAACCCACACGCCCACAGCCATTGCAAATCATGCTGTGCGTTATGCATGATGACAAGCTTTGCTTGTTTAAGTATAGATTTTAGTTTAGTCGCATCTTGACTAGGTACTTCAGCATGATCAAAAGTAAACACATGGGGCTTACCCTCTGTGTCTGCATTACCTAGTCCTACCATTGTCAATGTGTTGGTAGGCTCATAGGGATCTAGGTGCATCTTACCACCTCTATCTGTGACTGTATTTTCTACATCAATAACCAGATGCATGTGAACTCCTTACGGTATGTAATGTGATTTATCTTTATCTAAGCGACATGTAACTGTGCCATGCCACCCATTTAATTTATTCTTGGACACAACAATGTGTCTTATATCTGACTCAACCTCACCCTCTACCATAGGATCTTTCGATAAGAGTAACATCAAGTCTGTTTCAGCCGCCTTGCCTGTCTTAGACCCCTCAAGCATCGACTGATTCGGAGCAACCCTACCTTCAGCTTCTGCCGATAATTGACTCATCCAAATAACAGCGCAATTGTATATCTTAGCTATGTTTCTTGCATGTATAGCTGCTTCTTTAAGATATACGTCTGACTTATCACTATTCCTAACGGCAAACTTATCTCCCATATCTAGCACAACAATGTCAGGCTTATAGGATTTAACAGTATGCTCAACCCAATGCATGTCTTTACCTGTTGAGTCGTATACTTTTAAGCTAGGTTTTACTTTGCTATATAACATAAGGGCTTTTTCTCTATTGTCTCGTATTTCTGGAAGCGACATACCTGTAGCCGCTGACATGTATCTTGCCCCTACCCTATGGTATGCTTCTTCATTTGTCAAGATAATACATTTTGCACCTTGATCAACAAAACCATCTGGCCCCGCTATAATTGATGCTTGAAATGAAGTCTTACCTGTGTTGGGCCTCGCACCTACTAAGACAAGATGCCCCCCACTGATACCTTGAATCTTATCTTTGAGTGTGACTAAATTAAATTTCCATTTGGCCTCTAGGTCATTCAATCGTAGCAGTGTCTCCATACTTATGTCTGCCCACTCAATCTGCATGGTAGGCAAAAAATCATCGTTATGATTATCCACAATACTTCGCAACGGTTCTAAAGAGTTAGTTGTACCATTGACATAATCAAATCCTATGTTAGCTATCTCTTCGCCTAGAGACTGTCTAAATAAACTAGAGAGAACATCTCTCGCTACATCATCAGACATTGCCCTTGTCTTCTCTAACTTTTGAAACAAGCTAGTGTACATTTGTTTGTTGGCTGTAGTCATAGTAGGATTGTTGGATAAGAACAAAGCAATGATCTCATCTACAGTAAGATCTTTTTTGTACTTGTCCATTGCTAAATCAATAGTCTGCTTGATCTTGCGCATCTCTTTTGAGAATATTTTATCTGGACATTTAGTTCCTTTGTTACTTTTATGAAAGTCCAGATTCATTAGTGATCGAATAATGCTCAGTTCCATGATGAAATAGTCCTTCTTATGGTGGTCATGTCGGTGTCCTTCTTATATTTAATATCATCAACCAAGTTAATGGCTGTTACATCATCTACATAATTACGCATATCTTTTGTAAATGCAAGTGTTTTCTTTTTTGCGTCAGGATCTAAGGCAACCATCACCCTTTCATACCTCTGTAAAAATTCCTTATGCCCATGACTCAAAGATGTTCCTAGTATAGCAACCCCCTCTGCTTCAGGAAAGTGCTTATCTATTGTAATTGCTGAAACAACGTCTTCCACAATGATGGCAATTTCCTTCTTATTTGTAGGAGCTAACGTGTAATGTATAGCCTTGCCACCATACCGCAACCACTTTGGTTGTTTATTATATAAGCTCCTACCTATAGCATCAATCATTACACCGCCTGTGTCGTATATAGGGAACACGGCTCGACCATCCCTTATGTCATACATAACTTTAGCTTGAACAGGTATATCCCATCTATGTATAAAATGTATCATTCGCTTGTCCTCAATAGCTGTGGTTACATAAACAGGCAACACAAACATATTATCTTTAGGGGGAGACTCCTTCACTCTAGATAACATACGAGAAATATCATCTTTATTGTATCCTGAATGCATCTTTCCTCTTACATGGCAATTAAGCTTGTAGCAATTATACACAATATTCCCATCCATCTTTGTAGCTGTGAAAGTATTTCTGCTATTGCAAGATGGGCAGTCAATACGAATGCTATCTCCTTCATTAATATGTAAATCACTAATAAATGTATTAAAAGACATCTTAATGCTCCACTGTTGTGTATACCTTACAGGTATGTATATGGATAGTTTGTTTCATTTGTCAACCCCTAAGACGTTAATAATCTAATGACTGTCTCTTAGATAACGCACTTTTAGATGCAGCCAACGTATGTTTTATATAAGGAGTCACCGATTGCACGTTTTGATGCCCACTTACAGACATGATTTGTGTTATGTCTACACCTGAATCAACCATCTCTGTAATTCCTGTCCTACGCATGTCCATTACGTGTAACTCTCTAGGAAGCCCACTCGTAGCCTTTACTTGATTCGCAATAGAAGACACCTGAGTTATGCTATACGGCCTGTAAACCCCTTTAAAAGGGCGTACAGAAGGTGCTACATATTCTTGGAAGCCAAAGTCCTTGTTCTGCTGTGTCAACATACGTATTAAATTATCAGATATAGGTAGAAATACTTCTGCCCTACGTTTTGATTGCTCTAAAGTCAGCACTTTGTCTTCAAAGTTTATGGTATCCCACTTTAATTTACGCATATCACCCACTCTTTGACACCATTCGTAAGCCATGTGTGCAATCAAGCCAATGTTTCGCCACTTCCATTCACCGTATGCAGTATTTAAGAACAATTTAACTTGATCTTTAGTCCACGACACCTTTCTAGCGTGTTCTTGTTGCTTCTCTATGCCTGTTAGTGGGTTGCTCTGTATAATATCGTACTCAATTGCTACATTTAACACCTTTCTAAGCACAGAATGGCTCATGTTAGCAGTTCGCACCCCTCTTTCTAACCATTTTTCGTAGGCCAACTTAGTGTGTTGCCTAGATAACACACCTAACTTAATATTTCCTAGCATCACACCGCCTTTTATCTTTATCATCAAGGCTGAGTTAACCACATTACAGTAATCTCGCTGAGTTTGCTCACGTAACTTATTGAAAGAGTTAGTTGTCTTGTAAAATCTAAACATAGAGTGAAGTGTGCTTTTGTCAGTTGGTATTTTACGTGAAATAAGGTCTTGTTGCCACTTAAATAGCCTCTCATTTTCCTTTTGAATATAATTGTATGACCTGTATCGACTAGCCTCAACTATTATTGGGTTAAAGCCACTGTTTCTAGCGTTAAGAGGTGGCATCCATACCCACACAGTCTGTTTATTACCTTCTGCGTCCGTATGAACTTCTCTTCTTGTATATTTAGGTATTTTTCTAGTCATTTACTCTCCTTTTAATGTATTGTGTATGTTTTTTTAACTGTTAGCCCATGTCTACTAGCTATATCTATTCTCTCGTAGAAATCTTGAACGCTATCAGTTGTATATTGCATTATTTCTTCTGCGGTATCAGAATCTGGCACATAACTAGCGACCACGGCTAACAAAATAGATACAATATCTTCATCGTCTAAATTCTTAGGCAAGATCTTCGATACCTCAAACATCATCTTTGCAAATAGTACTGGATCTTTTATCATAGCGTATCAACACCTCTCTTGTCAATCTTTATTCTTTTATAAGGTTTTTTATGTCCTTTCTTTGGTGGAACAACTTGCGGAGACTTACGATTACTTAACATAACCCTTGCCACTGGATTAACACGTATTATTTTTAATTTTTTCATTTTTATCTCCACAAATTACAACTTTAGGGTAGTACCACAGATCTACAAAGCGTTTTTCTACATGCAACTCCCACAAAAATGCAATCACTATAATAAATAGCAAACTCTTCCACCTATTTACTTCCCATATAATCATTTATTCATTAGTGCTTCCCACGATACAGGAAACTTGGACTTCAATAAAAAACTTATATCTTCAGCTAAATAACGTGTGTAATGTTGGCTATGATTATCCATTCTTAGCTTACACATTTTAGCAAACGCACCCAACGAACCACTCCAATACCATTGCGTCATTGTAGACAGGGGCAGTACCATTCTAGCATCTTCTTTTGAAACACCAGTACGTAACAACGCTTTATAACAATTGAAAGCAGTAAACATAGCATTCTCGTATGCTTCAGTACACATATACTGTAAGCTCTCTTTAAGTGGCTCACCTGTGCCTTGTTTATTGTTTTCAGATTGTTCGCCCCAAGCATGAACCCTAAATACCATAAGATCTTTCTCAGTGTATCGCCTAGATATTTCATTCCATATTAAATATTCATGCTTAACCAACTGCCTCGCTACAAAAATAGGTGCTTCGCATTTAAACGTAGCAAAACAATGATTAAAAGGTGACATATGCTTATGTTCAGCTAAATAATTTATTAACTTCTCATCCTTATTATTTAACATACTGTTTAGCGGATCATCGTTAGCGTATGAAACCCTAGCTGAATGTACAACAGTCTTATCACTGCCCATACAATCAATCAATTCAGTGCTAGAGTGTGTCGAATTTAAGTGCATCCATTCCTGTGCTTCAGTCATTACAAAAGTTCCTTCCTATTT
>CERA01030399.1_pt1 | contig 13050 bp, 3 predicted proteins | sample 530881 | NCBI WGS metagenome assembly CERA01 (sample SAMEA2621061, study PRJEB7988) | marine metagenome | biome: marine biome (ENVO:00000447); feature: deep chlorophyll maximum layer (ENVO:xxxxxxxx); material: "saline water (ENVO:00002010), including plankton (ENVO:xxxxxxxx)" | depth 50 m
TACTCCAATTAATATACCTCAAATAGATACTCCAATTAATATACCAACTACTTCTTTTAATCCATTAGCATCACAAACTATGCCTATGAATCAAATGTCATTAGGTAACATAGGTGGCGTTGCAGCAAAATCTGGTGGTGGTAGAGTTCAAGGTTTTGCAGAAGGCGGTATGCCTGAAGAAAATCAAACATCAGAAAGATTAGAAGAAGAAACTATTATGGCTTTGATGGGCAAACATCCTAATCCTAAAGAAGTATATATGCGATATATAGAAGTTTATGGTGAAGAAGGTCTTATTAATTTAGCAGCTGAAGTAGAACAAATGATGGCATCACAAGGTCGTATGATAGAAGGTCAAGGTGGTGGAGTAGATGATGCAGTACCAGCTATGATTGATGGAGTACAACCAGCTGCTTTATCTAAAGATGAATATGTAATACCAGCAGATGTAGTTGCTCATGCTGGTGATGGCTCAAGCGAAGCAGGTGGAAAAAAGTTTGACGAGTTAGTATCTAGGGTAAGAAAGAATAAAACTGGCAATACAGAACAACCTGAACAAATAGAATTTGAAGAAGAAATAACAAAAGTAGTTTAATGAAAGTTTATTTAGTACCACAAGAATATATAACATCAATTTATCCTGATATAGAAAAGTATATAGATAAACTTACTCCAACTACGCATGGAAGATTTGACAAGATAGATATACTTAATGATTTATTAACAGGCAGAGAAACTTTATGGACAGTTGTTGATGAAAAAAATGATAATAAAATAATAGGTGTTATATTTACTGAGATAAGTCATTATCCTAGAAAGAAAATGCTATCTATACAATATGCATCAGGAGATAAATTAGATGAATGGATGGAAGAATCTTTAGTAACCTTAGAAAATTGGGCAGTAGATAATGAATGTACTGCAATGGAAATTACTGGAAGAAGGGGATGGGTAAAGAAATTAAAAAAACATAATTGGGAAGAAGAATTTGTAGTTATTAAGAAAGAAGGTTTAAACAAAGTTAATTTAAAAATAGTAGAATCGGAGAAAAATAATGGGAAAGAAAAGCGGAGGAAGCAGTCAGCCTCAACAGGTAGAGTCAAAGACTTATCAAAGCAGACTGCCTGAATACGCAGCACCTTACTATCATAATTTAGTAGGAAGGTCGCAAGCATTATCTTATGAGGATTATATTCCTTATAAAGGTCCACGTGTGGCTGGGTTTTCTCCAGAACAATTAGGCGCACAAGAAGGATATAAAGCTTTATCTACCAGAGACTTGCCGGGAATAGCGCAAGCTAGAAATATAGCTGGCATGGCAGCTACTGGTGGACCTATGATGGCTGCTTCTCAATACAGAGGACCTGATGTTAGAAGTACATATCAAGCTGCACCCATAATGACTGGTGTAACAGGCTTTGGACCACAAGCATATATGCAAGCAGCTAGAGGTTTTGATGATAGATCAGCTAGTAGATATATGAATCCTTTTTTAAGAAATGTTCTTGATAGGCAGCAACGTAGAGCAACAGATAGATTTGCAGAACAACAAGCACAAAGAAATTTACAAGCTATAAGGGCAGGTGCATTTGGTGGTAGCAGGCAAGGAGTACAACAAGCTATAGCACAAAGAGAATTAAATGAATCATTGCAAGACATAGAAGCTAAAGGATTATCAGATGCGTTTACACAGGCTCAACAACAATTTGAAAGAGATAGAGCAGCAAGATTTAAAGGATTAACATCAGCAGATGCAGGTCAGTTAGCATTAGCACAACAAAGGGCTAAAGAACAAATAGCAACTGAAACAGCAAAACAACAAGCAGCAGATCAAAATTTAAGAGCGCAAATAGCATCAGGACAATTTGGACAAGCAGCTGGTAAAATGGATTTAGAAGCACAGCTTGCTAATCAAAGAGCATTAGAAGCTGCATATGGTAGAGGATTAAAAGGTGCAGGAGTATTAGCTGGTCTTGATAAATCAGAACAAGCTTTAGATTTGGCAAGATTAAAAGCTTTATCAGATGTAGGAAGTCAAAGACAAGCACTTATGCAAAGAGCATACGATCAACAGTATCAAGATTTCTTAGCACAAAGAGAATATCCATATCAACAATTAGAAAGATTTAGTGCAATATTACAAGGTATGCCAGCACAACCTTCTTTCTCTGAAAGGCAATATAGACCACAAGCAAATCCAATGATGCAAATGATGCAAACAGGATTAGGTGCATATGGTGCGTATAGAGGATTAGGCGGAGGACAAGGTTGATAGATAACAATATAAATAGTTTAATTGCTATGGCTGAACGTCAGTCTGACCAACGTTTAGCACAAGAATTAAACCCAGAGACTGAGACAGGATTGCTTGGTCCTGCTTTTATATCTGCATCTGAATTAGCTTACAGACAAAAAATAAGACAAGAAGCACAAGCACAACCAAACAATAATCCCCCAATAGTTCAGCAGTTGGCACAGGCAGCGATGTTACCGCAAGTCTCGATGCAAAACGAAATGCCTGTACCGGCTGCACCAATGCCACAACAACAGATGTCACCTCAAGGATATGCAATGGGTGGTCTTATAGAGATGGCTAATGGTGGTATGCCTTCTCCTTATGATTATGATGAGAAAGAAATAGAAGATCGTATGAGAGATAAAGCAAGAACTTTTGGTGGAAATGTCACTTCAAATATTGCATTTGGTGCTGGTGATGCAGATGCTTTAAAGGCTTTTGCTGAAACAGGAAAAACAAGTGATAGATTAACTTCAGCTTTACAAAGAGCAAATTTACCATCAGATGCTACGCAAGATATGGTATCAGCATATAGAAGCGGAATTCCTTCTGCTGCATTTCAACCAGCAACTGCTGATGTAAAAACAGCATATAGTCCAAGTGCTATACAAAATCAATTAAAGCAAGGCAATCCTGTTTTTGTTGGCGGTATAGATTATGGTGGAAATCAATTAGATGATTCGTTAGTAAAACCAGTAACTTCAAATCAAATAGCAAATATTAATAATAAATCAGATGATAGTGATGGTGTATTAACAACAGATTTTAAAGTTAATATTCCTAGTATAATTAATAAACCTACTGGAATGCATGCAGATATAGCAAAACAAAGTATTGATACAGGATATATGAATATGAATCCAGATTATCAACCATCTTCTTCTATACAACTAACACCTTCTACTGGAGCAGGTAAAGCAGCTAAAAAAGATGCAAGCATAGCAGCATTATCAGACTATGAAAAATTAATTGAACAATCTATTGCTAGGATGACTGATGATAAAGGTAGGATGCAAAACAAATGGTTACGTATAGCAGCTGGTGCATTTAATGCAGCACAAAAAGGATCACCTACTTTTCTTGGTGGACTAGCAGATTTAGGTGCTGGTGTTACAGAAGAATTAATAGCATTAAATAAAGAAGAACAAAAACAAGCACAAGAATTATTTGCTTTATATACAGCTAGAGAAAAATTAAGAAGGGAATCTTTAGTTTCACAAAGAGACTTAGATGCAGATGCAAAAACAAGATTAGCCGATGCTAATAAAAATTTTAATGCTGACCTTGCTAGATTTCTTAATACAGATATAACTAAAGACATGACTAAAGAAGAAGCAGAAGGCATTGTATCTATTCAATATGCTGATATGGGAGTTAAACCAGCGCAAAATATATACGCTAGAGGTATTAAAAAGATACAAGGCAAAATAGATGAGATAGCATCAGACAATCCTGACTATACAGCAGATGAAAGAGTTGCTGAATTAGACGAGTGGTTAAAAACTAATCCCGGATTAGCAATGATATTTGATAATTACCAAGATAGGAAAACAGAAATCGAGGATTGGCTGTTACCTGCATTAAATAGAATATAGGAAACATTATAGAGAAATAAAATGGCAGATGAATCGAGGGATACTCCAAATCCTTTTGAAATATTTGGTACAAATACCGGAGGAACACCTGATCCATTTAATATCTATGATACCTACAACCTTCCTGATCCAGTAAATTCAGAGAATACCGAAAAAGCTTTCGGTCAAGAAGATACTGGTGAACTTCCTATATTTGGTTTAAGTACCAATGATTTTACTCCAGAAGAAAATAACTGGATAATGTCTCTTTTAAATGCGCCTATAGAATTTGGTAGGGGTGGCGCACGTGGTATTGCCAGAACTGTTCCTTTAATGGGTGAAGGTGTTTGGTCTTTACTTGATCTAGCAACTAATCTTACCGGACAAGAAGATTGGTTGAATCCAAAAGAAAGTGCATTCATTGATAAGATGGATCAATTACGTGATGCTATAGGTTATGAAGATAGTGTAGCTGGTAGAACAGGTGAAGCGTTAGGTAGCATATTAGGCTTTGTAGGAACAACTGTAGCAACAGGTGGTGTTGGTGCAGCTGCTAGATTAGCAGGTGGATATAGAGCATTAAAAGCAGGAGAAACTGTATTAGGTGGTGCTAAAACATTAGGTGCTGCAACACAAATAGCTGCACCCGGAATGGCAGCTGGAGTCTCTGAAGCCAGTATGAGGATGAGAGACTATGAACTAGAAACTGGTGAGGATTTATCTATACCTGATAGAAATATGGCTTTAGCACTTGGTATTCCATTAGGTGCTACAGAAGTTTTACCAATAGTTAGACCATTATCTATGCTTTTTTCTAAGATAAGAAAGGGTGATCTTCCTCAAAGAACATTAGATACTTACATGGATTATGCTAAGTCTGCTGCTATAACTGGTACTGCTGAAGGAGCGCAAGAAGCATTAGCCGGTATAGGACAAGATGCTATAGCTAAAGGTGTATATGATGAGGATGCTGTTATAGGTGAATCAGTAGCTTCAGAGTTTGGATATGGTGGCGGTGCTGGTGCTATATTTGATCTTGGTGTCAATCTATTAACTAAAGGTAGACCTAGAGGTGGCAGACCAGTTACTGATCCTAGTGAAGAAGGCGCACCTGAAACAGAACTAGATGATTTAGACGCACAAGAAGAACAAGAAGCAGTAGATGAATCTACTCCAAGACCTAGTACAAGTAGCGTTGTAGATGAAGCTTTATTTGGTGAAGAAGAAATAGTATTGCCTGAAGATGATTTAACTGCACCAGTAGTTGTAGAGCCAGAAGCAGAATTAGTTATTCCTCCTAATGTAAAAGCTGGCGATATAATAGATATGTTTGATGCGCTTGGCAATCCATACAAAGCTACAGTTACTGCTGTCTCTCAAGCTGGAAATGTAAAAGTTTTAAATCAGCAGGGTCAGGAAGTTGTTGTAAATCTAAGTCCTACAGCTACTACAAATAATGTTAATAGTCCAGACTATACGTTTAAAGTTGGTAAATTTCAGGGTAAAAAAGTATCAGAATTATCTGAAGAAGAAATTTCTGAATCAAAAGTAATTTTAGAAGATAGCCTAAAGGATACAAAAAATTTAATGAATGTAAAGGGAGGTCTTAATCCTGCTTTATTAGATTTAAATGCAATAAAATTAAAAGAAAAAAGAAAAGTACAACCTACACAAGAAGTTATTAATGCAACTATAGATACTCCTGAAGCAGAAATAGAAGCAGCAGCGCAAGCATTAAAAGATAATGAAACACCTATACTTGATCCACAAGAACAGGTTGAAACTGAAGCTATTAGGCAACAAACAGCTAAAGTAAATCCTAAATTACAATCTGCTTTAGATGAAGAAGTAGATTTAGAAGAACAAATACAAGAAGCACAAGATAAAGATGAATTAAATGAAGCAGATAAATTAAAAACAAAGCTTAATAATGTTCAGCAACAAACAGAAGCATTAATAAAAGAAGAAAAAGTACCTGTAAAAAGAAGTAGAACAATACAAACATTTAATAGACCAAGCGATAACCAGTTATTTACTGCTAGATTTCCAGACAGAGAAAGTGTAGATGCTTATAACAATAAGTTTGTTGTAAGAACTAAAACAAAATTAGGTTTAACTACTCCAGCATATAAACAATTCAAATCAAAGTACGATAAGTATGTAACAGAACAAGTTAAGAAAGCATATGAAGAAGATATACAAGATTTTAAATTAAATAGTTTTGTAGATTTTGTTGCACAAGAACAAGGTTCAATACAAACAGAAGATATATTAAAACAATTAAACTATAAGAATATAAATACAAATGATAATGCGTTTAAACGTTACTTATGGAGTCAAACAAAAAAGAATAATTTAAAAGACCTTAATGGTTTAGAACGTAGAGAACTATATAGAACTATAGAAGCATTGCCTACTATGCCAAAAAAAAATACTGGTATAGATGAAGCGTTTAATAAAAGTTATGACAATAGGCAGCAATTTAATAAACAAGGTGCTATAAAAACAAGAACAAAAGAACTTGCAAATAAATATTCACGTGCTGAATTAAAAGATTTAGCTATAGCTAATGGTGTATCAGAATCATTTATAACAGATGGTATTGGAGATCAAAACAAAGAAACTATAGCTAGAGGTATAGCTAGACAAGAAATAAATAATCAAATAACAGCAGAAGAAAAATTAGAAGATGTATCTACAAGAGTATTACCAAACGTACAAGTTAGAAAAGTAAAGACAAAAGCAAAAGATGTATCGAGAGGGTTACAACAATATAACGTTAAATATCCTGATGGATTTCTTGCTAAGACTTTAATTCCAGCAGAGATAAATGTTAAAGACGCAAAGGATCAAGCTGCAAGACAAACTTTTGTTCAAAGAATAGAAGCATTAGAAAAAGAAAACAAGAAAACAAAAACTGCACCAGAAGCATCGCCAAGAGACTATCAAGAAGCTGTGTCTCGTTCATTGTTTAAACGTACTAATCCTCTGGCTGAGTTAAGAAGTATAGCTGGACCTCAAGTAAAACAGAGCAGAACACCAGCAATTAATACACAACAAGTAGAACAATTACAACAAGATGCTCCATTATTAGAAGTGCCTAATATGGAAGGTATTAATTATCAAGGCAACTTATATAAGTTTAATGACAATATAGATGTGCCTGATTTAATAATGAATTTAAAACGTATAGTTAAAAGAACTATGCCTAATGCTGATATAACAATAGTAGATAGATTGTATGATCCAGAAGGCGATGAAGTTGCTGGTGTAACTTTAGGAGACATGATAGCAATTAATTTAGAAACTAATCCAGAAACTGGTAGACCTAGATTTGCATCACCAACTGATACTGTTTACCACGAAGCAATACATTACTTTAGAAACAATGGATATTTTCCTATTGAAGTTGTAGAAGTACTTGAAGAAAACAAACAAAAAATATTTGATATAGCTACTAACAGGATGCAAGGAGAAATGCCATCAACATTTGAAGAAGCTTTAGCTATAGCGTCTGGATATTACAATGAACAAAAGTTACAAGGAAGAACACCATATGAATTTTCACCACCGCTACGAAGATTCTTTGAGCCTATATTTAAATACTTTAATCAGGTAGCTAAATTTTTTAGTGGTAGAAAATATAGAAAACTTGAAGATGTTTTAGATGCTGTAAGAACTGGAGACTTGTATGAAGATGCAGTTAATAATCCTAAAGCTTTAACACCGCTTCAACAAGAATATTCTGAAGCTGTGTTTAAAGGAACAGGATATGTAGGTCCATATAAAGGTTATTCATTAACTAATGGAATGAATACTCTTTATGATAATGATAGAAATGTTCAACCTTTTTATAGTAGAACTCCTGCTTATGGTCGAAATGAAATTAAAATAAGTGAGATAGGAGTAAGAGTATCCCGTTTAAACGAAGCTATTAAAGATACAAAAACTAATTCAACATTAGGAAAGAATTGGTTAAATATAAATAAACAAGGTCAATATATATTAGCTGGTTCAAATATACCTTTTTCTAAACAATACATACAAGAAACAAGATTAGATGATTGGTTAAATGATCCAATAAGAGCAGAAGAAAAAGTAACAAAAGAAGATATTAAAAAATATATAAAAGCAAATGATGGAATTATATCTGTAGTTAGATATGGCGGTGATAGAAATATAAGATTAATTGCTAGTAATCAAAATGAAAAAGAAGCAATACAACACTTTAATCAACAACTACAAGATGCTACAGATAATTTAGAACAAACTAATAAAGCAATAAAATCTTTATTTATTAATAGAGATAATGAATATAAAGCATTAAAAGAAAAATATTATGATGGACCAGACGATCAAGCTTCTGCTGCTTTCTATGATTTAACTAGAAACTTAGATGAAATACAAAACATCTATAAGAAATTAAATATAAATAGAAAAAAAGAAATAGAAAAGAATTTTAATTTGTTAAGAAATGCACTCAATGTAGAAACTAAATCGCCTGATATGAAATTTTCAGATACAAAAAGTGAACAGATTGAAACAGTAATTAATCAACTAACTCTTAATGGAAATATATTAAACAACAAAGAAGCTTTACGTAAAGTTGATCCTGATGGCAGGTTAGAAAAATTTTTAGTTGGATTAGAAAATAGATATATAGTTGATGATCCTTTATTAAATATCTTAGACAAAATAGAGCCTGATTTAGTAGAAGATGATGCTATATTACCTTATCTTTTAGCAGAAATAGGAATAGAAGAAGTAGAAGGGGATCAATTCTTTACAAACTTAAATCAATTACTAAATGCTAGGATAAGATATAAAACTACATCAAAATTATTGTTTGATTCTTTATATGGCGATGGTGTATTTGATAAATCAATTCCTATGTTAATGCCATTTGGTAAAACTATTCAAGGAGATAAACCGGGTTTTAGTATAGATACAACTGCTGCTGATAGAGGGATTAGTGGTGAAATTAATATGGATCGTTTAAATAGATTACTGTTTAAAGCGAAACAAACAGCAAATCCAAACTTAAATGCATATCAGTTAGAAACATTACGAGGACTACCAACAGAATTATTAACTGCCAATGTAGTAGATGCTGCACCAACAGAAGCATTTTTAGAAGATTGGCAAGGAAAAGATTTTGCATCACAAAAATTTTCTAAAAAAATATATACAGAGAACAAACAAGAATTTTTATACACTTGGAATCCAGTAAAAACTAGCGGACAATTTTATGTAACTGACCATTATAAGGGAGTTGATAATGTATTTGTGCACATGAGAACTGCTGACGTATTTGTAAATGATGCTGATGGTAATCTTTTAAAGATTTTATATATAGACGAAATACAATCAGATTTGTTTGCCGATATTCAAAAATCTAAACAAAGGTGGCTTGAAAAATTACCTGAAGATGATCCAAGAAAAGAGCAAGGAATAAATGCTATGTCAGAAGCTGACACTATAGCAGCATTTAAAGAAAGTAGATTAAAAACTTTGGTAAATGAAAATGGAGTTTTACAAATACCATTAATTGGTTTTCCAAAACCAGACTTTAATGCATGGCAAGACTTTGTATTAGAAGAAGCTGTAAAAATAGCAAACAATAATGCATATGATGGTATATCTGTAGCTACAACAGAAATACAAGCAGATAGAAATACAGATATTTTAAACAAAACATTTAATTATTTAAGCTTTTATCCTTCAGTAGACCCAGCCGATATTTATAATAATTTTTCTCAAATGAATACACTTCTTGATGAATACGTACATAGCCCAACAACTTTAGCTGTTAATAAAAGAACTTTAATAGAAGAAGGTTATTTGCCTCCATTAATAGATGATGTCCAAATACAACAAAGAAGTAATCAAGAAGCATCATTGGCAGCAGCAGCACAATATTTTGCAGAAAAATTAGAACCTGATTCATATGAATATAATCAATACGTAACTCATGTAAGAACAATAGGTATGGCAAATGCATATATAACACAAGATTTAACTATGCCTATAACTGGTTCAGATTTAGTATACAGCCATCATCCTGAAACAAATGTTAATTATTTAGGAAATAGATCAGAAGAATATAACCTTGATAAAGAATTTGGTAGTTTAGAAAGTGTCTTGCCTAAAGACATGGCTGATTTAATTAAAGATCAAATAGAAAGAGGGATTAAACCACAATATAAACCTGTTGAAATAAATTTTATGACACCAGAAGAAGTAGATGGTAGAACTCTTAGCACATCAAGATTATTAAACAGAGGTGGTAGTCGTGATGCTATTGGTGCAGGATATATTAATATTGCACAGTTAAGTCCAAATCAAACACAACAATTTTTTGCTAAATCAGGATGGGATATATATAGCAGAGATTACCCACGTAAATTACAAAAGATAATTAAAAAATTATATGGAGTAGAAGCAGAATCACAAGGTAAATCTGTTAAAGAAATTGTTGAAGAAGTTAATCCCGGAGAAAGTATTAATGATTTACAAGATAAAGACTATCATGCAAATAAATTATATGACTCACCATATGATGAGTTGATAGGTCAGGAAAAATTTACTGTAGATGAAATAATCTTTAGAACTAAATACGAAATAGAAAGAAGAAAAGGACTTCCATTACTTTTAGATAGTGCTTTTAGAAGTGATAGAGCAAAGAAAACTGCTCAAACACATGTAAGTAGATTTAATGTTCCTGTTCTTAAATTTGAAACTACTAATCAAGAACAAACAAGTCCATCTTATAAATACTCTAGCACACCATCTGATGCACAAAGAGCCGGCATATGGAAAAGATCAATAGATTTTTTAGGCAACATTGCAAGTAGTAAATACTTTAGTGGATTAGGCGCAGTACCACAGATCAAAGAGTTTATGACATTAAGGTATAAAACTTTTGGTCAGATAGCTAAAGCAGAACAAACAGCTAGGGATTTATACAATGATCTTGGTCCATACTTAAATCCTTTAAAGACAGATAGAAGTCAAAAAGAGTTTCAAGAAAACAGAAGGCAGTTTACTGAGTACATGGAAGGTGGAAAAAAAATTAGTTCTAAAATAATTAAAGATGAAGGTCTTAGAAAAGTTGCTGTTAAATCAAAAACCGCTATAGATAGAATAGGTAGATTGTTAGTTCGAAAAGGTCTATTACCTCTAGCTAAGTTTGAAGAAAATGAAGGCTCATATTTGGCTAGGCTTTATTTAAAGCATGTACTTAATTATCCTAATGGACAGCCGCTATCTTATTTAAAGAAAAGAAAAGATTTAAGTGATGAGACTAAAGTAATATTAGGAGATATAGCTGAACTGTCACCAGAATATAGAGTTCTGCATAGTATAAATAGACCTTTACGTGACATGGTTATATTAGATTTCTTTAACCAAGTTTCACAAAACCAGAATTGGGCATTGCGTGATGGCGATATGCTCATAGATTTTGAACAAGGCGGAGAGGTTAAAAAGGTTAGCGCACTTTGGTTAATGGATGAATCAAAAAGATTAAGAGAACAAGCAGATTATTTTAGGTCATCAGAACCTGACCAAGCTGCACAAATGGATAGTCTTGCAAAACAATATGAACAGTTAGCTGCTCCTGTATTAGAAAGTATTGGATATGGAGAAGATAATCCTACTGATGATAGGTTTAGAAGGCTACCTAAAACTAAAAAATATGGAATGCTTAAAGGTGTTGCTGTAAGAAAAGAAATATATGATGACGTAGTAGGAACTTTTACTTTAGGTAATACAGACAACGCATATAACAGAGCAATAGCTACTATGCAAAAAGGTACTAGCATATGGAAGCTTTTAAAAGTACCGCTGAACCCGCCAACTGTAGTACGTAACGTTGGTTCTAACATGATACTTATGAATCTTGTAGGTGGTATACCAATACATAAAGTATTGCCACGTATGCATCAAGCTATAAAACAAATACAAAATGATGGTAAGTATTGGAAGATAGCACAAGACTTTGGTATTAAATCAACGGGATTTAGTGAGCAAGAAATGTATAGAGTTAGTGAAGAATGGATTGATTTACTTCAAGAACAACATGCATTAGGTGATGTTACTCGTTTCTTTGCTATGCCTAAAATATTAATAAATAAAATATTTAAAAAGGCTGGGGACGTATATCAATTTACAGAGTCAGTAGGTAAAACTGCCATCATAATAGATGCTATGGAAAGACAAGGCATGTCGGATATAGATGCATTTATGCTGGCACAAAAATCTTTATTTGATTATTCAGATGTGCCTGAAGCTGGTAGACAATTCAGAAAAGCACCAATAGGTATGCCATTTTTTACCTTCTATTACAAAGCCTTACCCGCTTTAATAGAAACTGCTATTAATCATCCTATAAGATTTGCACCATACGTAGCATTATCTGCTGGATTAACTGCACTATCTGCATATGCTTTTGGATTTGAAGATGATGAAGAAGAAAAGCTACAAAAAGGTTTAGAGCCTTGGTTAGAAAAAAGAACAGGTGTGTATGTATTGCCTTGGAAAGATAGCGATGGGAGATACCAGTTCTTAGATATAGGATATTTCTTTCCTTGGACTATGTATACAGACTTAATTAAAAATGTTGGAGATGGTGATTTCTTTGAAGCACAAAGAACAACAGGATTATTTTCAGGTCCATTTGCTGATATATTCTTAGCAATAAAAACAAACAAAGACCCGTTTACACAAAGAACTATATGGGATGAACGTGATCCAGTTGAAGATAGAATACAAAACATTATGTGGTATATGTATAGTTTAGGTATGCCATCATGGTTAACACCGAATGGCGCTATAAGTAAAACAACAAAAGCATTGCAAGATATACCTAGACCTACAGGCGCACCAGCAGATACAGTACCTCAAGCATTAATGAGATTTCTTGGTGTAAACGTTTATGGGTTAGATGTTAAAGACACTAGGATAAGAAATATAAAACGTATGAGACAAGAAATATTAGATATACAACAAAGGTTTAAGTATGCAATGGCTAATAAATCTTATTCTGAAAAAAAGAAAGAAAGATTAAGAGTAAGATACATGCAAATGATTAAAGAAAAGGTAGACTTATTACAACAGTATAAAATAGATACATCAATACCAAGACACATATTAGAAAGGGAGAGTAAATTTCAAGATGGA
>CERA01006451.1_pt1 | contig 13002 bp, 17 predicted proteins | sample 530881 | NCBI WGS metagenome assembly CERA01 (sample SAMEA2621061, study PRJEB7988) | marine metagenome | biome: marine biome (ENVO:00000447); feature: deep chlorophyll maximum layer (ENVO:xxxxxxxx); material: "saline water (ENVO:00002010), including plankton (ENVO:xxxxxxxx)" | depth 50 m
ATAAAAAAACTTTAAAGTTTTACTTGCAATCTGTCGATAAGTATGGTATAATGCTTTGTATGGTTCGGGTTTTTTCAACACCACTGGAGTTAGGATGTCTAGTAAAATTAAACTAAAAAGAGGTCAAAAATTATGCAAGTCTTGTGGAGCAATATGTGCTTCTAGAAGTTCTTTCTGTAAAACTTGCAATAAGCCTTTTATATCTAAGAATACGCCTATTAAAAACGAGATCAAGGACTGGAAATCTTTAGAAATAGGGGTTCGATTCAAGGTAGTTCAGGGTACTGGTTCCTATTACCTGTGTAAAAGGGATACAGAAGAAGGAAAAAGGGGAGAAAAGATCTACATGGGCGCTCGTGGGGTATATACAGTAAAGGAAATAACTAAAGACGGTATTATGGCCTGTGGTCAAAACAGGAAGAATAGTGGTATTCATTTTATCTATATGGGTAAAGAATGTTACTGCGAAGCCACTGGAATAACTAGAAAGCCTCACCGTCTAGTAAGAATGGGAAACAAAAGGAAAAGAAAAAAGGTATAATATATTATAAGTCTTTAAAGTCACAAAGGGATAAAAATGCCAGACTCACCAACTACAACAACAGCTACTATAAAAGCTGACATAGTTTTTACACAGCAACAGACATACGCTTACTCAGCTAGTAATCTAGTAATGCAGGGTTCTACTGACTATTCTGCCTCGCTTGTTTCTGGATCAGGGATACAGGTAAGAGAGATAGATGCTATTTACAATATTGGTGGATTAACCATACCTAGTGGAGATACAGGTGTTTATGACCTAAGAGATTTGCAACAATCTTCTTTTGGTGCTAACTACAGTCTAGCCTTGACCGGCATTAAAGGTCTTATAATCAAGAATCATTCAACTGGTTTAAATGAAATACTAACTTTAAAAGCAACCGGAACAAACGCATTTACTAATATATTCCACGGAGGTTCAGGTGGGCCTCAAGGAGTCAAGATTGGGCCGGGAGGCGCATATTTTTACAGTGATCCATTCTGGGGAACGCCTGTTACATCTTCAAACAGTGTTCTTAATCTTATAAATGTTGGAAGTGGATCTGGAGAAGAAAACTACAATACTGGGATACCAGTAAGTATAATTATAGCCGGAACAACCGGAACTGGAGGTTATTAAAATGAGCGAAGATGAAAATAAAATACCAACTGAATCAAAAAGATCAACTCCACCTCCTAAAAAGAAGGAAAAAGCCTATAAGGTTTTTGTGCTTCAAACAGAAGAGGATGTAACAGAGGCGGTCAAAACTAGAGATAGCATAAAGAAATACGAAAAAGATTTTGATGTCGAGATTATCTATGAGCCTTATGGTCTAAAGGGAGTAAAAGGAATCGCTGCTATTCCAGTGCTTATTGACTTTAGTGGTGAAGCTGTCGTCGTTACAGATAAACTTCGATGTATAGGAAACTTTGCACCACTATTCTTTGATAAGCCAACAGCTTCATTTACAGCTGGAATGTCTACAAATGTTTGTTTGGTTCAGCCTTGGGGCGCAGACCAAATTCCAATACACTATATGTTCTCAGTTAAATATTTAGGTAACTACAGCAACGGAACATGTAATCCTATGAGCTATATCCAAGATAATTATGATTTCTCTAGGATATTTGAGTATAAAAACCCTCCTCCTGCTCCTAAGATAGAGCGTCCTAAGAAGGTGGAGAAAAAGTATTTTCAAACAGACGCAAAACGTAGCGCTCCCGTTGAGATACCTCCTCCAACGGATGAATCTGAAAATAAAGTTGAAGAAAAGAAACCTAAAAAAAAGGGATGGTTTAGAAGATGAGTGAAGATAGGAACTTTGTATCAAAGGGATGGGGATATGAAGACTGGATTGTAAATAAGAAGGAATATTGTGGTAAGCTACTCTTTATCAAAAAAGGAAAGAGATGTAGTTGGCATTATCACAAACTAAAAGACGAGACTTTTTATATTCAGTCAGGAAAATTAGAGGTAACGTATGGATGGGACGACAGAAGGACATCTCATTTCACTCAGAAGGTAGTTCTGGAGGAAGGAGATTCCTTTCATGTTCCCATAGGAATGAGACATCAAATGTTAGGAATAACAGATGTTACTATGTTTGAGTTTTCAACTCAACATTTTGACACGGATTCGATAAGAGTTATGAAGGGCGATTAATGAGAGTATTATGGGTTTCAGACTACGGTATAAAGCATAATAAGGGTGGAGCGCAAAGAAGTAACGCTCTGATAATAGAAGAAGGAATAAGAAGAGGACATTCCATACAGGAATTTAATTTTGATAGTGATGATTCTTTACTTCATCCAGAATATGATCTTTTAGTATCTTCTAATTTAGAAACTTTATGCAAAAAGAATAGACTTATAGAATGGCTAACAACTTTTCCAAAACATGTAAGGGTTGAGCATGATTCTAATAGATATCTTTCACCAGAAGCTAGGAAAGGTCTCTTCATGAGCTGTAGAAAGGCATACTTTCTTTCAAAGTTTCATCTACAACAATTTATAAACTCTTATGGTGATTATTTTCACAATGCAGAAATAATACCAGACCCCATTGATTCCAATGTCTTTTTTGACAAGGGTACTGAGAGAGAGGATAAGATTCTATATGTTGGTTTCATGCATCCTCTTAAAGGAACGAATTTACTATTCTCTGAAGCTATAGAGAATCCAGATAAGAATTTTGTTGTTGCAGGATGGTCTGATATGCCAACGCTCTTACAAAACTGCGATAGAATTCCTAATATAGAGTTTTTAGGTAAGGTTGACTTTGAGGAGATGCCTAATCTATATAATAAATATAAGACTATGTTTTATAAACCTACATTTTATGAACCTTATTGCAGATCTGTTGCTGAAGCTATTTTGTGTGGTATGGAGGTTGATAGTAATGGTCTAATTGGTTGCTTACACCATCTTTCAGAAGTTGGTAAAGATGAAATGGTTTTGCAATGCTCTAAAGCACCTGAGTCTTTTTGGGAGTCAGTAGAATGTCTGTAACTGTAATACTTAATGGATATAGAAGGCCAAAAAATTTACCACTTCAAATACAGGCTATCAAAAATCAGACTGTAAAGCCTGACCAAATATGGCTATGGATTAATCACCATGAAGACTTCTACAAAGAACCTGTAGACTACGATGTAGATAGAATAGTTAAGAACGACCACAACTGGAAATACTTTGGTAGGTTTGCCCTAGCAATGCTTGCTCAGACAGAATTTGTAGCTTTGTTTGATGACGATACTGTTCCCGGAAATAGGTGGTTAGAAAACTGCTTAGAGACATACAGTAAACAACCTTGCATTATTGGAGGTGTTGGCCTTCAACTTAATAGTGAGGAGTTCTACATGGATCACGAAAGATTTGGATGGCCTTCGCATAACGAGGATATAACAGAAGTAGATTTAGTTGGGCATGCTTGGTTTATAAATAAATCTCACCTCAAGCTAGTATGGGAGGAGGAGCCATATACTTGGGAGACAGGCGAGGACATACATCTATCTGCTATGGCGCAGTTATACGGAGCTATACCAACTATAGTGCCTCCACACCCTCCTCTTGAAAAAGAAATGTCAAGTTCTTTGTACGGCTATGAGTTAGGCGTAGACGATAAAACCACATCGGTAACTAATCAGCAGGAGTTTTTCTCTCTAAGAGACAAATGTATCCAGCATTATGTAAAAAGAGGCTGGAAGCTAGTTAGGAAGCGTAATTGAATCCTAAAGACCCATGCCAGTGCGAGTCTCCTCAATTCTGCGATAGATACTTAAAAGACATGCAGCTTACACATTGGGAAGCATGCCAAGAAAGAGAAGACTACAGAGAGGCTTTTTATAAAATGTCTCTTGAGAGGATAGGCATAGCAAAAGCCAGAAAAGAAGAGAAAGAATTCATTGAACTGCAAAAAAAAGCTTCTTCCGTTGCTTCCATACATAGGTGCTCAGATATTTTTCCATTTATGAGATCTATTTTTTTCAAAAATAAAAGTAAACAACAAAAGCCTAATAGCTGGCAATTAAAGAATATCTCGTTAAAGGGCCTCGAAAGATCAGGAACCGGATTTGCATTCGACATACTGGGAAAAAATTTACTCTCGGTTTCTTTAGATCAAAATTGCAAGCACCACAAGCTTAAAATCGAGACACCAAGATTCGATAATATTATCCTCTGTGCAAAAAACCCTTATTCTTGGTATCTTAGCTATCGTGACTTTGGGCATACAGGAAGACAGGTCACAAACAAAGTGAACTACTCATCTCCACAAGAATGTATAACTCTCTGGAACGAGTATTATTCTGAGTGGCTCAATAGCGATTCAAATATTTATCTTTTACGCTATGAGGATATACTAAAAAACGAGAAGGCTTCAATTAAAAATGTAGCAAAATTTTTAGGAGTCAGAAAAACAAAAGAGCACTATCCAGTTAAAGGATATGTAAACAACTATTGCGAAAGACCAACTACGTCTTGGAGCTCAGATTTTAACAGAAAAGAATACTTTTTATCAAAAAGTTATCTCAATGAGCTAAGCCAAGAGCATATAATTGCTATATACAATACTTTAGATGATGAACTATTAGAGAAAATGAATTACTCAAAGGAGCCATAGATGCTTTTAATATCTTTTGGAACTAGGCCTGAGTGGATAAAAATAAAACCAATAGTAGATAAGATTGATGGTCAAGTACCATATAGAATATTATTTACAGGACAACACACTTCTTTAGTGGAAGAGTATCTAGATGATGCTTTTATTGTAAATCAAATAGATGATGGTGATAATAGGCTAGATAGTATAGTTTGCTCGCTATTAAATAATGATAGCTTATTTGAAGGCATATCTCATGTATTAGTTCATGGAGATACTACTTCTGCTTTTGCTGTTGGTCTTGCTGCATTTCATAGGAATATACCTGTTATACATCTAGAAGCAGGGTTAAGAACATTCGATAGACAAAACCCCTACCCAGAAGAGTTCAATAGAACAGCTCTTTCTTCTCTTGCCTCTATACATCTATGCCCTACCGAGAGCGCTGCAGAAAACGTCAGATCTATGGTAGGTGACGATAGTAAAATATTTGTTACTGGCAACACCGTACTCGATAATCTCGTAGGACTTGAACCAGAGACACAGAACAAAGTTCTTGTTACAATGCACAGAAGAGAAAACCACAAAAAAATAAGAGAATGGTTTAGGATTATAAATGACTTAGCTGTAGAAAATCCACATTTGGAATTCGTACTACCTCTGCATCCCAACCCTAATGTTTCTAAGTACAAATTCCAGCTTAAGGATGTAACCGTTGCAGACCCTTTTTCATATGAAGAATGTTTAGACTTTATGAGGACTTGTAAGACTATAATAACTGACAGTGGAGGCATTCAGGAAGAATCTTCATTTCTAAAGAAAAAATGTATTGTCTGCAGAAAGACTAGCGAAAGAGCCGAAGGTGTAGGAACTTTTGCATTTATGTGTCCTCATCCTAATATGCTAAAGCCTACTTTTGACAGTATAATTACTAGTGGAGAGTTTATAGTCGATGAGGATTGCCCGTATGGAGATGGCAAAGCCTCGGAAAGAATAATTAGGATTCTTAAACATGAAATTTGTGGTAACAGGCGGTAGAGGCTTTATAGGTAGTCACTTTGTAGAAGAAGCACTGTCGTTAGGACATAGTGTTTATGACATTGATAAGATGGGCTATGCTTCTTACGAGCTTCTTCCTGCTGATAAAGATCCAAATTACAAGCTACAGATAGCGGACATAAGCACTCTAATTCATATACCAACATGCGATATGATCGTAAACTTTGCCGCAGAGAGTCATGTAGACAACTCTATAAGGGATTCTAAGCCATTTGTTGATAGTAGTCTGGTTGGGGTCTGGAATCTTCTAGAACTAGTGAGAGGAAAGCCTGCTTACGATAGACCCCTATTCTTTCATATTAGTACAGACGAAGTTTATGGCGATAGGGAAGAGGGAGTTTTTGTAGAAGAAGATGCCCTATCTCCTAGCAACCCATACTCTGCTACGAAGGCTGGAGCCGAGATGTTAGTTAAAGCATATGCTAGAACATATGATATTGATTATATTATAACTCGAAGTAGTAATAACTATGGTCAAAGACAGTACGAAGAAAAGTTGATTCCAAAATGTATTAGTTCTCTCATGCAAGGTAAGAAGATACCCGTTCACGGAGATGGATCATATGTCAGAGACTGGACATATGTAAAAGACAATGTATCTGCAATAATGACTATAATAGAAAGCGGAATAAAAAACGAGACATTCAATATTGCATCAGAAAACTACATGGTCAATTTAGATGTTGTAAAAACAATTATATCTTGGATGGGTAAAGATGAAAGCTCTATCCAGTTTGTCCCCAATAGATGGGGTCAGGATATCAGGTATGCAGTCTCATCTAAGAAGCTGAGAGATCTTGGCTGGAGTCCAAAATATAAAGAGGGACTACATAAGTGGTTTTAGTATGACTAGAGAAGACGAAGTATGTAAAAATCCCGGATTAGTGCCTTACCCACATCACAGAGGGTCTCCGATTATAAGGCCACTAAAAATAGAAGCTCCAATAGAGAAGGTAGAGCTTGCGGCAAACCAAAAGCTAGAAATATTAAGAAGACAGGCAGATCATATTATGGAAGAGGCTAACAATATCATGGAAAATGTTGAACTGACAAAAGAAATATATAGCTATGAGATAAGATTTGAACCATCAGTAGGCGATGTTTACTACGCTTACGAAAAAGAAGACGGAACTAAGAGTCTTTCTCTGATGGGAAATCACGAATGGGATTGTACGAAGTATAACCTTAAGTTTCTTTTCGCTGTAACTTTTCTTGCAGATGAAACTTGGAGCATGCAAGATGAAGAACTTTAAGGAAGAATTTTTCAAAATCCTCATGCTCTTGCAGGCTAGAGAGCCATTTGCTTTCGCTAGATTCTCAGACGGAGAGGTTTCTGTTTTAAAAAACAAGCACTTAGTGCTGGCAGAAAATTATTTTATTCAAGAAGATGTATATGGAGAGAGTCCCGTAAGAGCTCCAATACCATATATGGAAGAAGAGAGAAAAGAATTTGATCCGAGCAAGCACTCATTTTATCATGAGAAGTTAGTAGAGGCCTTTAAATTTAAGAAAGACAACTACTTCAAGGGAATTCCGGGAACTAATGAATGGGGAAGGGAAGCTTTTGATTTTTGTGTTGATCTGTATGGCGATGAAGACCATGAACACCTAAGCTTTTCCAATGCTATGATAAATGGAAATTATAATCTTTTTGTAGAAATGATGATTCCAGAGTTCAAAGACAGAGACGTAATTCTAGTATGTAATAAAAATGCTGTTTTCGATAACTTGCCTTTTGATGTCAAGAAAGACTTTAGGATAGGTTCAAATTGCATGGTAAATGATTATGGTCTTATAGAAGAAATAAAACAATATATAAAAACCAATAATATAAAAGACCATGTCTTTCTTTTTTCTGCGGCAACACTTAGCAACTTTTTAATTTATGAGTTATACAAAGAGTTCGATCAAAACCAGTATATAGACATTGGGTCTTCTTTGTCTCCGCTGCTGGGTTTGCAGGGATGGCGTGGCACTAGAGTTTATTTAAGATGTTTTTGGGAGGGTGAACAAAACCCTATTATTAATCAGGAGGACTCATGGGGTTAGAACTTGTAGAGTGCGAAAGAAAGTATTGGGACTTTGTTCTTGAGCTTAGAAATTCTCTAAGGGAAGGTTTTATAGAACAAGAAACAATAAAGCTAGCAGATCATTATAAATATATGCAGGGTCACTGTATACATTATTACATAGCGTTGGAAAATGGAGAGCCCGTTGGTTGGGTCGGTGAAATAAATAGAGATATAAGAGTAGCTACGCATCCAGACCACCAAAAAAAGGGAGTGGCAAAATTTATGATAAATGAGCTGATGAAACTTAAACCAAATGCATTTGCGAAGGTAAAATTAGATAACGAAGCTAGTATAAGACTTTTTGAGTCTTGTGGATTTAAGAAAAAATATTACCTATTGGAAAAAGAAGATGCTTAGGAATCCATTTGAAATAGTTAGATGGTTCGAAGAAGAGATAGCGCACTATACCGGAGCGCCATATGCAATAGCCACTAACAGTTGTACAAACGCGATTTTTCTAGCCTGTAAACATCTAGATATAAAAGACAAGAAGGTAACTATACCTAAAAGGACTTATTTATCTGTACCTCAATCAATTATGCAGGCAGGAGGAAAGCTTGAGTTTGCAGACGTTGACTGGAAGGGATTGTATCAACTTAAGCCATTCCCAATCTATGATTCTGCCAAGAGATTAACATCCAATATGTATATTCCCGGATCTCTCATGTGTCTTTCCTTTCATTTTAAGAAGCCTTTAAAAATAGGAAAGGGAGGTATGATACTTACAGATAGCAAAGAGGCCGTTGAACATATTAAGAGTATGAGATACGAAGGCAGAAGTGAGGGTGTTTGTTATCATGAAGACATTATAGCCGAGCAGGGCTGGAATATGTATATGACTCCGGAGCAAGCAGCTAGAGGGATGATTCTTCTTAGTGACTATCCAGAAAATGCTGAAGATCAGATTGAAAATCCTCCGTACAGAGATCTAACGGAATTCGATCTATTCAAATAACCACTTTTATTTACCTCTCTCGAAAAAAAATTTTTATGAATTCGTTAGCGTTAGTAATAAATTCACACTCCTCTAATCAGGATTGTTTAGAAATATTCTTCATTCAATTAGAAAAGTATTTTGATGAAAGTATTTTTTCAAATGTATATCTATTTATTGATAAGCTAGATGAAGATTTTGCATTGCCATCATACGTTACTGTTGTTCCATATGAAGAACAAGAATGTTTCACGAACCAAATGATAGACTGTCTGTCATCAGTCAACGAAGATGTGATACTATACTGCAATGAAGACTACTTGTTCTACGACAGCCCGCAAAGCGAAACAATAAAACTTATTGCTTCTAAGTTAGAAGACTTAGAACTTTCATATGCTAGATTTGTTTATGCAGATATAGAAACTTTTACAACATATGATGAGATAGACAATAATAAGCTTCTTTACATTCCTCCCACCTCCCAATGTTCATTTTCACAAACACTATCTTTGTGGAGAACGTCGGACTATCTAGAAATACATAAGCATGGGCCAAAAGCTTCCATAGGTATCAAGGGAGAGACCGAAGGCCACTTTGAAGTCCTTGCAAAAGAAACTTGTAGGAACTTAGATATACAGGGCTGTGTTATTTATGGCGGTGAAAGCAAGAGAGGGCTTTTCCATTATGATTCGCATATTGCTCCGCATATTGCATCAGCCATAGTTAAGGGCAGGTGGAACATCTCCGAGTACCCTGAGCTTCTAGAAATATTGTCCGACAATAATATAGATTATTCTTTAAGAGGTACTGTGTAATGCTTGTACTTAAAGATCTTTCTATAGAAATTCCGGGAACAAACATGCACTATGTTGACATTGACAAATATAGCGAGCATAGTGACGACACTGTTTTGCTTTACGGCTATAACAATCTACAATCTAATAATCTTTTTGATAAAATAAGACACTTTAAAAGAAAGATATACTTCAATGTAACAATGCCCACTGAGTTCTGTAGTGATCAAGACATAAGCTTAGACGATAAGTTTGATGAGGTATACACAATATGCCCATACAGTGTTGACTGGCTAAATAGTATAAAGGATTCAACCAACTATAAGTTTATATGGTATCCTATGGATGAGTCTTATGTTCCGAAAAGGCAAGCAAAAATCTATGATGTCTGTTATCATGGAGGAATGCACGGTGCGAAGTACACAGAAATATTAAACGAACTTTTATTCTTCAATTACAGATACATGACAATGACTCATGGTATAAACGGACTTACTCAACAGTGTATACCTTTTGCAACTGACCTAAATCTAACAAACGATGAAAAGCTGGAGAGAATCGCCCAATGCAAAATGTCTGTTTGCATGAATAGCTTTACAGTAAGAGGCTCTTCTGATTTAAATAATATAAAAAAACAACCAGAGTATATGTCTAATGAAGCATTTGTAAGAGCTGAAGAATACGGTTTGTGTCCACAAATAAAATCTCGCATGAATGAAGCTGCTGCTTGTAGGACTTTGAATCTAGTCGAAGAAGACTATTGGAACATTGCAGAAAAATTCTATGAACCTCAGAAGCACTTTGTTTATTTTAACAAAAAAAATCTTTCTGATAAAATTCTAGAGGTATTAGATAATTGGAAGGCATATGAAGTGGTTGCTGAAGCAGCACATGAACATTTTATTAATAACTATACAACAGAAAAACTATATCATAGGATAAAGAATAATGAAAACTCTAGTAATTGGGTCTAACTCATTTTCAGGACAAGACTTTGTAAGACACGCTTTAGATTGCGGAGACCAAGTTATAGGAATTAGCCGTTCAAAGCAGAAGCAACAGTATAATCTTTCTTATGATAAAAACAATCCCAACTTCGATTTTCTTCAGCTAGATTTAAACAAAGATACAGATACAATAATTAATACCGCTAATAATTTTAAGCCTGATTATGTTGTAAACTTTGCGGCGCAGAGTATAGTAGAGCCAAGCTGGGACTACCCTGAAGATTGGTATGAAACTAATGTTACGGCACTTGCAAAGCTTATCCCTGAACTATGCAAAGTTAAGTCTATAAAAAAGTATCTACATACATCAACTCCGGAAGTTTACGGATCTTGCGAGGCTAGACTTAAAGAGTCTTCGCTATATAATCCAAGCACACCTTATGCGTCGTCCAAAGCCGCCGGAGACTTATTGCTAAACGTGTATCAAAAACAGTTTGGATTTCCTGTTTGCTTAGTACGCTCAGCAAATGTATATGGAGCTAGGCAGCAACTATTTAAGATAATTCCAAAAACAGTTGTCTCATTAATGAGAGGAAATAAGCTCCCATTGCATGGCGGAGGAGAATCCACTAGATCTTTCATACATATTTCTGATGTATCTCAAGCTGAAAGAACTGTATTGGAGCGAGGAGACGTTGGTGGAATTTATCACATATCTCATGACAGAGAAGTTTCCATAAGAAATTTGGTAGAGACTATTTGTAATAATATGGAAAAAGATTTTGAAGAATGTGTAGAAATCGTAGGCGAAAGAGTTGGTAAGGATAGCGCTTACACATTGTCCAGCGAAAAAATCAATGGATTAGGTTGGTTTACGAAGGTAGAATTACAAGAAGGAATTCAAGAAGTTATAGACTGGGCTAAGACAAATGACATACACAAAAAATCAACTGGACTCGAATACATTCACAAGCGATAAGTTCTTTTATCCTAAGCAAATAAGAAATCAAATATCACCAGATAAAAGTATAGGTCTTTGTCATGGTGTCTTTGATGTTCTGCATGTTGGACATATACAACATCTAAGGCAAGCTAAAGAAAATTGCGAAGTATTAGTTGTTAGCCTAACTTCTGATGATTATGTCAACAAGGGCCCAGACAGACCATTCTTTAGTATTGAACATAGAATCAATGTAATCTCATCTCTTGAGTTTGTCGATTTTGTTACAGTCAGTGAGCATCCTTCTTCAGAGTATGTAATAGAATCTGTAAAGCCGACATACTATATCAAAGGAATAGAGTATAAAGATAAAGAAGATATAACTAATAAGATTGATCTTGAAAGAGATGCGGTTGAAAGCAATGGTGGTGAGATGCTTTTTATATCTAACGAGAACGTATTCTCATCATCTAAACTTCTGAACCAATCATTAATGAGCGATGAGTTCTTAGAGTTTACCAACACACTAAAAGAAACCTACTCAATAGAAGATATTCTTGGTTTTATTGATAGTCTATCAGACAAGTCAGTTAATCTTGTTGGCGAGCTTATCATAGACGAGTATATATATGGCGACTGCTTGGGCAAATCATCAAAGTATCCGGCTATAGTTTTTAATAAAGAAGAAAATAAAAGATTTTTGGGAGGAGTAGGCGCTGTAGCGAATCAGCTTTCTGCACTTGTCAAAGATGTAGAACTATTTACCTATCTTGGAGAATTTGATTTAGAGGAAAACCTAAAGTTCGTTAAAGAAAATCTATCAGACAATGTCTCACTTACCTTTGTAGTAAAAGAAGACTCTCCTACAATAAAGAAAACAAGGTTTATAGACTCTTATTGGAAGAGTAGGCTTTTTGAAACTTATGAGATGAATGATAGACCTTTAGAAGAAGATGAGAAATGGATCAAGGACGACTTGATATCAAAGCTACAAAATAGCTTCGCCATAGATTATGGGCACGGCTTTTTAGAAGGTAACGAAAATGTTTTTTCAGTTAATGTTCAATCTAATAGCGGTAATCGAGGGTATAACTTTATAAGCAAGTATAAAAACTCAAAACTATATATCATAGATGAGGGAGAGCTTCGTCTTGAGATGAGAGATAAGCACTCTGAACCTATGCTACTTGCCAAAAATCTACAAGAAGTTATCGGAGGCGTAGTAGTAGTGACAAGGGGATCTCACGGTTGCATTGTAGTTTCGGACTACTGGAACGGCATAGTCCCTGCTATTTCAGGAAACATAAAAGACACGGTTGGTGCTGGGGATGCCTTTTTCGGCATATTCTCAACCCTCTTTTCTGAGGGGGTGCCACTAAAGGTTTCAGCGTTCCTAGCGAATGTGGCGGGATACATGGAAGCTAACGTGATAGGACATAAACATAATTATAACAAGCTTGATTTCAAGCAAACTACAACAGCTCTTTTAAAGTAGGTAAATATGGAAACTGTATTAATAACAGGTGGTGCAGGATATGTAGGATCTCTTCTTACCAAAGCACTATTAGAAGACGGCTATCGGGTAAGGGTATTGGATACTTTTTGGTTCTGGGATTCTGTAAAAACTTTTCAGGAAGA
>CERA01026069.1_pt1 | contig 12764 bp, 10 predicted proteins | sample 530881 | NCBI WGS metagenome assembly CERA01 (sample SAMEA2621061, study PRJEB7988) | marine metagenome | biome: marine biome (ENVO:00000447); feature: deep chlorophyll maximum layer (ENVO:xxxxxxxx); material: "saline water (ENVO:00002010), including plankton (ENVO:xxxxxxxx)" | depth 50 m
ACAAGGGTTCTCGATAAATTCCGTCACTTCCTCTTGAAGCTTCTTGAGAGCCGCGGACGTAAGAGCTTCACCTTCAAGAATTGTGGTTTGGTGAACTTTGCCCGCTTCTTCAATAATCTCTGGAATTCGATCTCGGACAAGCTTGTGATGTAGTGTTTTCATCGCTGGGCCTCTTCCAACTGAAACTCTTCTTCCTGGTCAACCAAATATTCAAAAATATCTGCCACCGTAAGTTCGGTATAATCGCACCCAAATTTCTCAGCGCACTCTTCAAATATCTCAATAAGTTGAAGCCTCATAAATCCGGCGACACCATCGACTTTTCGTACGCCATTAACATAATGACTGTGTCTTGGAGGTCTGATCTCTCTTACGTTGTCTTTCATAATTTTAATTCCTTCATTGCTCCGAGGTTCCTTCCAGCGGAGACATTCACCTTAAAGTCACCATAGCGGGTTTTTTTGAACGTGTCAAGCATTTCTACAATTGCTTGTCGTTCGTCATTTGCGAGATCGATGTATACAGCGTCGTGAATAAGAAACGCGATATTGCTTTTCATCCCCCTCAAAAGCTTAAAAACCTTATATGCCTGCTCATGCACCATATCAATGGTGGTGCTTTGCACAATGTAGTTTAGAGAGCGATGCTCATCTACATTATCCATTATTCTACCATAATCAGTCTTGATTTTGAAGCCATTCCAGAACTTATTTCGTACAATATCCTTATTGTAAAGTTGCTCTAACTGCTTGTTTTCATTGGAAGAATACAACCAAGCGAAAGTCTTGACTTTGGCTTCCTCACGGGTTAATGTATTATTGAATACGCTCTGAACATTCCAATCATGAATGTCATTTTGCGGCTGTTCTTGCTCGGATAGAGCCAAAAGTACTCTTAACTCTGCGGCGTTGAAGTCAAGTTCCACGAGCCAATCATTGTTCGGCTTAATACATCCGCGAAATTCCTTGCCCATCGTCAGAATCGGAAAAGACTTAGGCTTTGTCGCAAGTCTGCCGGTTACAGTGCCCCAGGCGTTATAATCACACACCCAACGTGAGTTACGGAGCCTGTGATGGAAGTTCCGACCCTTTACAGAAGACAAAAGATGCTTGATAGGCTCGATATCGATGTTTAAGTCTCTCGACTCAATGTCCGAGAGCATCTGAACCAGATTAGACATATGCTCGTAATTCTCAGGACGATCGAAAGTGTCCAAAACGTGCTTTGTGACCTCATTTTTCGCATTCATATAGCGATAAAGGAAATATTCCGGCAATACGTCATAGAAGCAATTATCGTCCAAGGAAAGGTCAGCAGTTTTGAAGGCTCTCAGACACGATCTAAGCGTGTTTTTGATTTCCTCCCAGTCAGCCTTCATATCCTCCGGACAAACGTCTGTAATCGACGCTCCGTTGGCGTAGATGCGTGCTATCTCGTAGTTACCTTCACCCAAATGACTGGAATATTCCCAAGTGCCACCTTCTGATGGAAGATCCGTCGTAGAGTTTATCTGATTTTTAGCGAAATAGCCAACACAATCGCGCTTGGCGTCTAGAACTTGAAAAAGCAAGTTACCTCCCTAGTAACTGGACTGAATCGCAACAGCGGTTTCAGCCACTGTGTCTACTATATCAGATATTTCTGTCATGTCAAGGGAAGAATTCAGTTGACCATAATTTTTGGGGTAGATAAAGTTTTTGTAAGTTTCATCAACATACTTAACAATTTTCGCCATGGCCGTTTCTAGGGATGTTTGTGTTTTGAATATTTCGTAAGCTCTTCTCTTAGTTTTCTTAACAGATGGTCCCTCATAGTTTACCTCTGCATTTCTCAGATCAATGTAAAGATCAATTAGTTCCTTCGTTGTTAACGTTTGAGAACCTAATTGATCTCTTTGTTTTGTTACTAACTTATCCTTACCGCATGCTTCTTCGTAAAAAGGCTTTCGGTCAATAAACATTTGATATGCCCTTTGAATAGAATATTCTAATAAGCTTAAATCAGTTTCACTAGCATCAGAATAAAACGTATTAAAGAAATTTTGTTCTGTAATATCTTCTCCTTGATTTGTTAGGTAATAATCAATGTAATTTAAAGAAGCATCTGTGAACAAGTCATATGTTAATATCCAAGGCACATACTTGTCAACCAGAAAGCCAAACTTTTTTGCGGCGCGCGCATAAAACTTAAAATTAGGGTCGTTAATAAACTGATCGTATTTGATTGCATCATTACCGGCATCTTGCTGGGCGATTGCGATCTTTAAACCGCTGCCAAAAGTTGAGGCGAAAGGAGACAAAACAAAGCTGGTCATGGTTATGGGCATACTTTTAACCATACTTAAAAGATATTTGACATATATATGCTTAAAATCTATAAAGTTTCTAATTGGGGATTCGTAAGAAGGAACATAATTGTTGATAAAAGCCTCTATTATCTTGTTAGTGTGTGTGATGTGGGAAGAAGGCCAATCGATGTAACTAATAACAGCCCTTATATTATACAAAGATGAATTTCCGCCTCTATCAATACAATTTGTCAAATAAGCTGTTTTCATATGCTCAACAAAATCAGAAAATGCTTTGTTAACAAAGTTTAAACAAAACATGTTTGGCTGCACGCCGTACTCAATTTGAACTATGCTAGACTGCTTGGGTATCACGACTGTCTGCTCTTGATTAACTCTACCGTATAAGTTCTTATCATACCAACTATCAAGAGGCTTAACAATATCGTCAGGATAGATAACTTCTTTGTATAATGAACGTTGAAAAAACTTAGCTCTGGCAGATTGAGAGTTTCTACCTGACGGGTTAGCCATCTCTTCCTCGGTATAATCGTATGTTGTAGTCATATTAATTTCCCGAGGTCTTGGGGTTCAATACTGTTCGCCCATCATAACGAATTAGTTGTGTAACAGAATTTCCAGCACCCGAAAAGTCGATTCCTTCTTGAAGCGCGTCAATCGTTACGTTAAACCCGGCAGAAGATATATCGTGTGAAACTTTAGTCACCATATAATAGCCTCCTATGCCCAGTAATCGAGCTAAGTTTGGCAAGCTTCCTTTTTGCTGCATGCTGCCTGCTCCGATCGCAATGGGATTCACATAAATATATTGTCCATTTTTATGTAAATTGTTACCAATCATTTGAATATTCGCGTTGTAAAGCTCTCTCAGCTGCAGCGCCGACAGCGCACTCTTTCTTTGGAGGCGTCCTTCACGATAATATGGGATATCGGTTCTATTAAACGATATCTTTTTGGCAATTCCGCATGCTGCCCCCAGGTAATAATGATAAATCCCTGTATTCAAGTCATCATCATAGTTTCCAGTCATTGGTCTGGAGTCAACAGAATAGAGAACAAATGTTGGTATTGTCGGACTTTGGTTTTGAGGCAGAGCAATACAGTCTTTCTTATCGGCTGATTTTTTGGAGGACGCCAATTCTTCTACAGTTGTAACTTTGCCGGTAAATGTCTTATCGAAATTAAATATTGAAGTATCAAATCTTAAATTAAAGTTAAGATCTTCAAAACAAGAGGCATTAAAAGCTTTTCCAATTAATGAGCTACATACTGTTTTAATAAATCTTAAAACATTATAGTTGTCTACCTGAGGTTTCACAATATTATTGATAAACCACTCTTGGAAGACTTCCAAAGAAATTGGCATGCTCGCTATATTGGTGGTAAACTTCATTCCCACAAGTCCACGAAATCGCATTGGGTCTATTTGCGACATTTGTCGCAATACTTCAACATCTTTGTTGTCCGGACACTGAATCTTGACTGATTCGATCTGGTAAGCCAGGAGCGGATCCAACAACTCAACCTGAGACAGAATTAGTTGAAAACTTCCTCGGTCACCTTCTTTGTCGACAATAATATCAATATGTTCCAGAACAGCATCTAGCAGATCGCCCAAATAAAAAAATGGAATCTTCAAGTCTGTGTTTGTTTTGCTCGCGGCTGTCCTCAAATTAAAGTTTGAGACCGCACCTTTAGCCTTGGCTTCTTCAGACAAGACCTCGTCGCTTTCTTCAGATTTACTAATTTCGCTAATTTGTTTTGCAGCTGAATCATATATTGCTGCTGCTGCGCCTGAATCAGACTGCGCTTCCCAACCAACTTGATATTCGTTAGACGCCACTCTGGTTGCAGCTTTCTTTGCTCTTTCCTCAGGTGTCATGTTTTTGAAAAGAATTCTTTCAGAGGCTGGTACCACATAAGTGTATATTTTTTGATCGTTGTACAACTTGTTCAAGAACCTTTTGTACTTAATCGCTTTGCTTTGCTTTGTGAGCTTAACTTTTTCCTCAAGAAGATCTTCTTTATCTCTTCTCAAATCATTTATCGCATCATCTTCTAGTGCTAGCGTTCGATTTTCTGGATCGTACGCATTGGTTCTTTCACTTATTCTTTTATTTTTTTCTTTAAGCTTTTCATTAATCTGTTTTAGTTGCCGGGACAATTCCGTGCCCCCAGAAAATATGTTTGCTGCTGGGGATCTTGCCAGTCCAGACAATCTTGCTTGGTAGTTTACACTCAGATCAACAGAGCCATTTTCATTAAAGTTTAGTTCGTGGGTGGTCAGGGTTAAGTATAGCCCAACTCTTGTCTCGTTGATCGCAGCTTCAAGATTTATCCCGTAGTCCGGTCCCTTATCTCTAGAGGATTGCAAATCATTTATAATGTTTGAGAAATTTGCTGGCGTTGACCACCCTACGCACGCTTTGATTTCAAAATCTCTTGGATCATACTCCATCATCGTAGCTTCAAAACATTCTGTCGAGATAGGGGCTGCCGCGGCCTGCTCGTTGAGAGCAGTTCCCCCCCCAGATTTGTTGGATCGTTGCCTTGCAGACTTGATGATAAGATCTAGATACCCGGGCTTCGCCTGTCCTGCAGCTAGCCCCTGGTTTAACGAGAACAGATCTTGAATTGTTTGGAAATGTAAGTCCAATCGGGCGCTTATGTTATTATCAACCTCTGCTGGGTTTACACCATCTAAATTCCAAGAAAACGATTTAATGCCGGCGCCTGGGAATCGACCATAATCATTATTCATAATAGCCTGAATATCCGACGGGTCTATGAAGTTTGGAAATGGTATTTCCTGTTGAAGTGTAGGAATTAACTTATTTTCACCTTCATATTCGACGCGATATATTTTAATATGTGGCGTTAGTAGAGCGTACACCTCCGGACATAAGTTTAAAAGAGCGTTTACTTCGTCAGTTTTGTCTGCATGATTAATATACGAAATCAAGTTGCCCGGGAGTGAATTCTTTCCTTGTGTACTGTTATATATCGTGCTGATATTCTCATATTTTTCCACACCACCCGCAATAACGCTATCTTTATACTCAGTTAAAACTCTAATGTTTTCCAACAAATAGCACTGATGATCGACTGGCTTCAGGGCTTCTTTCTTCGGTGTTCTAACCACTTTTTTAGTGAAGGGTGTTCTGACGTCACCCTCATCAGCGCCTAGTATCCCTTCGGCCTGCTTAATATTTTTGTCAACTTCTCCAACAAAATCTAATAAAACTGACTTAAAGACTGACCAAGTTACGCTTGGATATAAGGTGGCTATAGAGGTTATTACATCTTCATTCCAACCGTATATAGCTTCGAATATAGGTCCGCGCGCTTGTCGGACTTCATCACCGCCATTATAAAATAAAATGTTTCCCGCAAAAGGCTGCCCGGGTCTTTCGTCGTACAATCCGCCGGTAAGACCTCTAAAATCATAACCTTCACTTTCAAGCTCTTCTCTTGTTTTGACTTCAATTGTGCCGGCATTAGACATATATGATATTTCAACATCTGCAGGACCGAAAGTTCCCCCTGCAGGGATACCAACAAGCTCAGTGTTTTCTGTTAGTTTTGTAACCTCCCTAGTGGAAGGGGGTATACCGTCTCGAACGGACCCTGGGTTTCTTACAGTCTTCGTCTCGTAAACTGGCGCGCCGTCTGGTACCATGTACGGGAAGTAGATGGGATTAAGGACGCCCGCAAAACGATCACCTAGTTCAGCCCTATCATCTGGCAGCGAAGTTGCGCCAAGTTTTACAGGTAAGTTTTCTGTATAATCTTTTGTGAACCACCCTGTTTGATACACAAACAGAAAGAACAAATAAATGCCTTCGCTTTGTAAATTTAGTGTCATTCCAGCAGTTGGCCAGTCTAACACTGGCTTGTCTACCGCGCCACCGAGATTGGCAGCTTCAATATTCGCTACATCCTCCCTTGGATTAAGTCTAGGATCTCGGAAGACTTCATTTGCGTTTTGTAGAATTGTGTACAAAACGGACTTTCCAAGTTCAGTTGTAAAAAGTTTCCTTATCGACTTGTAGGTGTTAGAAGCAACCGTATTTGTGTGCAGAGTAAATTGGTTTTTTACGAAATTATCATAGGCTTCTTTGGTGTTGTCCACCCGTTTGTATTCCGTAACCTCCTCACCGGTCTCTTCGTCTGTATAAGTTTCTTTTAAGAACGCAAAATCAGGATCATTCTTATAAGCCTCCAGAAGTGTATTGAGTTTATCAGCCCACACAGCTGGGTCTACACCCTCGGGGGCAGCCCCACCAGAAGACAAGTATTCATAGACATATGATTGACATATATTTTCTATAATTTTGTTGTTAATCAAAAAATCAACTGCTTGTTTAATGTTATTGGGCTGTGTCATCCTTTATTCCAAAATGTAATTTAATATCTTTTCTAGCGGAGTCGGTATGTAAATAATATCTCCGACAGTCAGATCAGCTTCGGTTGGTTTTTTGTTATAATGCGCAATAACCCACCAATACTTTGGATTGCCGTAATACTTTGAAGCTAGTTTGTAGTACCTGTCTCCTACACTCCAGACGTGTTGCACCCTTGTTAGGTTCTTGATTTCATCGACAGTTGGATATTTTATAAATCTAGTTCCATACTGGAAGATTTGTTTGACTCCCCTGTCTTCAAGAATATTCTCATACTCTTCTAGATTGTTTTTAAGAACTCGTCGGTTATCGTATCTGCTGGTCATAATATGAATTCCTAGGTTTTCTTAGTAATTTTTTCCTGCTGAGCCTCAGCTTCAGTTTGATTTGTGCCAATTCCGGTCTGCCAAACATCGGCAACCCCGTCGTTATTGAGATCGGGAGTTGTTATCTGTGGTGGTCCGACGTCTGGATTTGGATATTTGGGGACATAACCACTTGCGCCGGCGTGAGGGAAATTTCCATTTAAGCTGGCAGCCTCGCGCGATTGGTCAGCCCTTCCAAAAGAGTATGTAACTTTACCATCGGCTCCCTGACCACCTTCTGTCTGTACCCAGCCAGTTAGGTGTGTGTGCAGCACGTTAAACGTCAATTGAACATTATGAGATTGATAAACAAAGTCTTTATCTTTATTAGCAAAAAACTGACCCACCTCTATATTTGGAGCATATGTAAAACCATTTAAAAAACCAACCAAGTCGCTTCCATCGACTGCGTTTCTTACAAGAGAGTTGAACTTCATTTTCAATAGAGGCGCGGCTTTGAGAACCTGACTATTTTCTCTAGAGGATCCGCCGGCAACTGGATTAGAATATACAGGATACAAGAACTGAGTTAGTGTATTAAGTCTTGCCTGATTAAGCCTTGCTTCGTTAATATCAGCTGCCACAACATCAAAACTCATTGTTATCACGCGTCCAGTTTTGGCAAAGGTGTATAAATCGTCCATTCGCCCGTATACGGGGGTTCCTTGCCAAGTAGAGGAAAAAGCATCAGTAAAGCCTGTAAGCCACGAATGAAACTCAACCTTTTTATTGGTTGGAATATGAGTGATATGAATTAAAAAATTTGAATCATTAAAAAATGTTGGTTGTTTTACTCTGTCGGCCATTTACTTTACCTCCTATCCCTCGTAAAATGGGGAAATTGAATTTCTTCCTCTTGTAGAGTTCATAGCTTTGACAACAACATCACCTAATTGCTGGTCACCGACCTGAACCTGTACATTCATCGCGTTTTGTATAGCCTCAACAAGGACAGCGGTCTGTTTTTCAACAGATTCCCTAATCGCCTTATCCAAAGTTCCGTCTGGCTTAGCAGCGACGACGCCGTCAGCGACTCTTTCAAATGTATCTTGGTTGCTGAACTGAACCATTTTTATCTCGCCATCCTGAATCTTTGTAGCACTGCTAACGCCTGCCGCGCCGCCGATTGCACCTCCAACCAATGCGCCAATTCCAGTACCGATGACGGGTATAAATGATCCGATAGCAGCACCGGTCAAGGCGCCGGTAGCAACACTGCCGCCAATAGATGTTGCTTGCGCTGCCCCGGTTTGTCCTTTCGATTTAAAATAATCAACACCCTTTGCGGTGGCGTAACCTGTTGCTCCAGCAGCTAGACCAAATGCGCCTCCGCGGGCGAAGCGACTGAACTTACCGGCTGCGCCGGCAGCTCGTCCAGTTTGGGAAGCCAAGCCTGACATCTCTCCTGTCGATCTTCTTAGTAAACTAGGCAAACGCATAAAAGGACTAAATAAGAACCCTACAGCTTTGAGTGCAAGCCCTAGACCCCCCAGCGCCAGGGCTAGTTTCCCAACACCAAACTCTATATCCATAAAGCTGGCTTTGCCTTCATTTACTTTCTGTACAAAATCAGAGAACTTATTTATACCCTCAGATACGCTGGTTATTAAAGGAGCAAAAGAAATAATCAGCGAATTGATTGCATCGGTTAGTTTTTCCATTATGGAGCGAGCATCGCCGGCGCGCTTTGCCAACTCTTCTTGCTGTAGCGCTTGTAGTTGAACTTCTGGATCTAGCTCGTTTAAAGACCTACGAAGAGTATCAACATCAGTTCCCATGGCAGATGCAAATGCTTTTTGCTCAAACTTGTTCAATTGATCAAATTGAACACCGCCGGCCTCAATAGCTTCTTTAATCATTTCAAGACGGTCAGCCTCAGAGGCGTTCAACATATCAATGGAGTTAAGGTATGGTCCGCCCAGGATGGCGTTGAGGCGCCCTACAGCTTGTCCTGCGCCTTCAAAGGTATCGAACTTCTCACCAACCAAGCCAAGCAAAGAATCGACCGACAAGCCCGTAGCCTTTGATTGTCTTTCTAACTGTGCGAACACATCAAACATTTGCTTGCCGTAAAAAGCCAATTTTGGACCTGCAGATGCTAAGTCTCCCGCAACTTCTGTTAATGGTTTTCCTATGTCTATCGCCAATGTTGCGGCTTGTCTAGTTAGAAGCTCGGCTTCTTGAGTATTCATGTATAAAGACTTTGTTGCTTGATCAAGAATCGTGGCGGTCGTAGTCGCAGAAACGCCAAACTGTTTTAACGTTGCGGTTGTGGCAATGACATTGGTTCTCTCACTCTCGGAAAGATTTGTAAAATCACGGAAATTAGAAAATAAATCTTGTGCGGCTGCACCGGCATCTTCAACATTTATTCCGTAAGCTGCGAAGGCTAGTCCAGCATTTGCAATAGAACTTGCGTATTCATTTCCGGCGCCCGTTGACCTCTTAAAGGCAGCGTTTTGCCTATCAAGTTCGAAAGCAAAATTAATAGAGTTGCCAATTACCTTTTGGAAAGTTTTTACAAACAAATCTCCTGTTATTACTGCTTTACCAAGACCAGTAACGAATCCAGCTAACCTCCGAGGCGAGGCGCCAATAGTTTGGAAGAACTTGGCGCCTTCTTTGTCAAGCTTAAGGAAACTGTTAGCTAGGTTGTCAGCTTCGGCTGCACCCTTTTCAAACTCGGCATTCAGGTTTTTTGTGCTGCGTTCTAGTTTTTGATTTGAATCCGAAAGTTCTTTGGCGCGCCCAATAGCTTCTTCGTAACCTTCGTTTCCTTCGCCAATAGCTACAGCTTGTTTCCTGTAAAAGTCAAGTTGCTCTTTTTGATATTTTGAATCCAGAGCTGCAAGTTCTTTTTTGCTTTTAAGAGTTTCTCTTTCTAACTTGTAAAACTTTTCGGCGGCTTTTCTTTTAGCTTCGATTTGCTCAGGCGTTTGACCACCAGCGGTGCCTTGACCCTGCAATTGTGCCGTGAGTCTGTTAACTGCTGCTGTGAGATCTGTAATTTCAGACATTGCTTAGCCGCCTAGTTCTTAAACGGCCACCGTAAGCCTGTTTCTTTCTCAAATCCAGAGACTGCTCTATCTAAGTCTCTTCTGTTCGTCATGGTTCTAGAGTCGCTCAGTCCGTGTCTTATATAAGAATCCATATACCTCTTCTCGCCCCGAAGAGCTTTAAAGAACGACTCAATCTGAGCTTGTGTCCCTCTAATAGTGGGGTTAATATTTACGCCGGCGTCATATAAATCCAGCAACAATCGGTTGACCTTATAAGAAAAATCTGTATAAAGCCTCTCATTAAGGGACTTATCCGTTAAATCAATAACAATCTCATCTTTGCTCATGTGGGAACACCTCTTCTAATTAAATAGTAGCATAAAGAAAAAGGCGCACTTATCGTGCGCCCGACATAGCTTTCTCTTCTGCAGCCTTCTTCTCATCAAAATGTTTTACGAGTCGATCCAAGAACCAGCGCCGTAATCCAGTGGGAAGCGAATAAGCCTCAGCAAAAGACCAATTTCCATGCTGCTTTAAAATAAAGAACTCTTCGTATAAAGTTGCTTGATAATCAGAGTTTAGGCCAAAAAAAGTCGATATTAATCGGCACCTCCATTCGCTCTATGTGGGAGCAGTTGTCGCAATTAAAATCGGCTTTTAGTTGAATGTTTGGCATTGCCTCTTCGTAAGCTTTACGAATTTTTCTTGATAGATTGACTGGAATCTGATTTATGACCTCCTGCAAAGCGCTCGGCTGTGAGATGCCATTAACAGATACAAGGATGTTCTTCAAAAGTTCTGTAACAGTACCAACTTCCATCTTAAGCTTTCGTCTTCCTTCGACATACTTGCTGATTTTCTGTTCATCATGACCGGTCAGTAATTTGATTTCAAAAGTAATCTCTGGGTTATACTCGTTAGCCGTAAGCAAAAAGTTGCCGTTGTCCAGAAGTTGCACATTTTCGAGCAAATTAGATTCTTTAATTTCTCTCTCTTGTAGAGAAAACTCTTTTTCGTTCAGGTGCCCGCAAGAAGGACAATTTACGCTTGTTCCATACAATGGACCAAAGCCTGTCTCTCGGACGGACATAATAATAGCGTTTTTATCGCCAATCAAAAGCGATGAAGGGTTAATGTTATCATCCACCAAAACAGAGCGCAAAAGCTTATCCATAACGACGCCCTTTTTAATCAGCGCTTCGGAGGAGAGGATATCTTCCTCTTTTGCTGTCATGTGTTTAATTTCAATTGTTTCTACTTTATGAAGTGGGTGTCCTTCACCATAAAACAGTCCCTTACTTGGAAGTTCAACGAACTCCGTTGGGACCGGGAAGGAAAATAAGTTTTGTTGAAATTGTTCTGGTAGTTGCTGTTGTGGTGGCGGGGGCACATCAGGCGCCCCTTGTCTGTTTGAATTTCTACTCAAAAATCACCGTCTCTTTCTTTTATCGAATGTTTGCTAAAGCTCTAGTTGCTGGACCTACGTCATAAGTTGCCCAGTCGTAACGCATCTGGATTGTAATATCTAGAAGTTCCTCGCCTGCGTAATCTAAATCACCGAAAGTTACATTTGTAATAAAAGCATTCTGCAACTTCCAAGTTCCAAGTGTACCACCTTCTCCAGAAAGCTCGTCAAACTGAACCTGACCAAGCGCTGCTAGCGCAGCCTGCTTGTTCGGCGTTGAGGCTGGAAGGTTCTGTAGGAAAACATCTTCCTGAACGTCAGGCTTTAGATAACCCATCTGCTGGAGTGCCTGATAAAGAAGCTCGTTACCATCTGGCGAGACGGAGTTAACAATAGTCGCTGTGCATTCATTCCATGTGACCGCGCCTGGGTAGTAATATGTGTTCCCTAAAAACTTGTGCGATGTCTCGCCAACTGTGTAGGAGGGCTTTGTAACAGACTTGGCCAAATACTCGGCGTACGCAAAGTCTCCATCCGGCGTGATAAGCTCCGGGAATCTCAAAATAAATCTGTGTTGTCTCTTAGGTTCTGAAAGTGCGCTTGTCCAAAAGGCCATTGTTATTATCTCCTGATAGGTCTAAGTTAAATAGTGTGGGGAGTCGGAACTCCCCCACTTTTATTTAATCGTCAAATGACGCTCCTGTTCTTGTGATATTGAAGTCAATCGCAATGAACTCGATTGCCCGCGTTGGCTTCAAGAAAATCTTCGCATATAGAATGTTTCTATCTACAAGATCAGGGGTTGTGGTTGTATCATCAAGAATAACTCTGTAATCCGAAAGACCAAAGTTTGTCTTTACATCAGCCAAGAAAGGATCAACTCGCGATGTGAATCTCGTCCAAGTTGTCTGAATATTTGGATCAAAGAGAATGCCACTGGCAATCTGCGAGATACGCTTCTTGACGAAGATCATTAGTCGTCGTACGTTAATACGATCCAATGCCGAAGGGGTAACCTGCAGTGTCTTCTGACCGAAGATCACAATACCTTCTGCTGGGAACTTAGCAATTGGGTTAATGTTCGCAGCGTAGAGGTCATCACGATCCTTTCGGCGCAGCTGGTGTGCAACGTCAACAACTGGAATTCCTGCGGAACCTTCTGTGAGTCCACCGCGGTTGAAACCAGCTGGTGCGAACCAAACCTGTGTTCTGCGCTGTGAGCTAGAGAATGTGCCGATGGCCGCGACAGATGGTGGAAGCCATATGAACGAACCATTAATGGTG
>CERA01028680.1_pt1 | contig 12657 bp, 6 predicted proteins | sample 530881 | NCBI WGS metagenome assembly CERA01 (sample SAMEA2621061, study PRJEB7988) | marine metagenome | biome: marine biome (ENVO:00000447); feature: deep chlorophyll maximum layer (ENVO:xxxxxxxx); material: "saline water (ENVO:00002010), including plankton (ENVO:xxxxxxxx)" | depth 50 m
AGCTAATAAAGAGCAAAGAGGTTATATAACGCCTCAAGAGTTTAACTTATTAGCTGACAAAGCTCAAATGGAAATATTCGAAAACTATTTTAACGAAGAAGATAGATATAGAAGAGTTGCTTCTAATGATACTATATATTCTGACAACGCAACTAGTGTTCAAGATAAAATAGATCATTTTGAAAAATACAATGAACTTTTAGATATGTCTAATGGTGGTGGTATAGCTATGTTACCTGAAAACTATAAGATAGGTGGTTTATTTTATAGACCTGGTAATGATTTAACTAAATCATACAAAATAGATATTATAGATCAAAATGAAATTGGTTTTATATTATCTTCAAAAACTCTAGCTCCAACACTAACTAGACCTGTTTACACTAGATTTTCAATAAATCAAGATGATAATACTGGTAGAGAAAGAAGAATACAAATATATCCTGTTACTATACTAACTGATGTTTACTGCAATTATTTGGCAAGGCCTAATAAACCTAATTGGAGCTATGTGTTAGTAAAACAAAAAGCACTATACAACAGAAACTTAGCAGTAGATTTTGAACTTCATAAATCTGAAGAAGAAAACTTAGTTAATAGAATATTACAACTAGCTGGTGTTATAGTTGAAGATCAACAGCTACAACAATCTGCTTTAGTAGAAAGACAGATACAATTACAACAAAAAAATAGTTAACCATGGGTTTATTAGACGGAACAACACAGAACACTTACTACAACGCTACTAATCCAGCTTCTTACGGTAGCTCAACAAACTATCAGTTTACAACGCTAGAAAATATAATTAATAATTTTATGATAGCGTATATTGGTGAAGCTAAGATTATATCAAAAGCATCTATAACAGATGTTAGGTTTCACGCTATGCGTGCTATACAAGAATTATCATACGATGTGTTAAGATCTTTTAAGTCTCAAGAAATAGAGGTTCCAAACACTCTATCTATGATACTTCCTCAAGACTACGTTAACTATGTTAAATTAGTTAGAATAGGTAAAGATGGTATTGAGAGGATTTTATATCCAGCTAGAAAAACATCTGATCCTTTTGCCATAGCGCAAGTAGATGGTGTTTATCAATTTACTGGTGATGATCTAACAGAGCAAACACCTAGTGATACATCTAGTAGCTTTAAGAGTCAAACACCTATAGACTATCATCACTATGATATTAATAGTGCTACTGATGTAGAAATATCAAAAGAAGGTAGAAGATATGGACTAGACCCACAACACTCTCAAATAAATGGTAGCTTTTTTATAGATCAACTAAGAGGTTTAATAAAGTTTGGTTCTGATCTAGCTGGTGAAACAATCACCTTACATTACGTTAGTGATGGTTTAGGTACAGATTCAGAAATGGTTGTGCATAAATTTTGTGAAGAAGCTTGTTATAAACACATAGCTTATGCTATAGTATCTACAAGATCTAATATACCACCTTTTATAGTAGCAAGATTTAAAAAAGAAAGATTTGCTGAAACTAGAAAAGCAAAAATAAGATTATCAAATATAAAACTAGAAGAATTTACTCAAGTACTAAAAGGTATGGGTAAACAAATAAAGTAAAATATGGCAGAACTTAAACGTACTTTTACTGGTGGCAAAATGAATAAAGATTTTGACCACAGACTTGTTCCTAATGGAGAGTATAGAGATGCTTTAAATATACAAGTTAGAACTACAGACTCTGAACAAGGTTATGGAGAGTCTGATTCTTATGGTGATTTTGGAACTGTTCAAAACTTAAAAGGTACATACTTAGTAAAAGAACTTAGTGATAGTGGTAATACAACTGGTTTTGGTCCAAGTGCTAATTTATCAACAAGGTGTATAGCTAGTGTTGCTGATGAAAGAAGAAATAAAGTTTATTTCTTTTTTACAAACGGTCCAATATTCGGTTCTAATATAAACAATGTTAAGTTTATAGATTCTATAATAGAATACGATTTAGATAGTAATTTATGTTCACCTGTTGTTGTAGATGTGTTCGGTATAAACCAAACGCAAGATCAAGCTATATTAGATGCTAACCTGCCAGATGGCTCTTCAGCTTGGAACACACTAACATTTATAGACGCTAGTTCTTATAGAGCTGGAATGAGTGTTCAAATATTAGGTTCAACAAGTCCACCTAATGTTGTATTAAGAATAGAATCTGTTAATACAACTACAAATGTTGTTACGTTTTCTACGTATCAAGAAACTAATTTATCTGCTGCTACAGCTTTTAAGTTTAGCACCGAAAGAGTTTTAAACTTTTCTTCATACTCTAATGGTTACCATTTAATTAGTGCTGTAAACATAATAGATGATTATATATACTGGACAGATGGATCTTCGGAACCTAAAAAAATCCACATTGGAAAGTGTAAACATGGAACTAGTAGTTATATTAGTCACACAAAGTTAAGAGTAAAAAATCCCGATACTTACAATGTAAATCCATATGTAGCTTTATCAAATGTAGAGTTTTCTAGTGTAGACGACCAATTAAAAGAAGAGCACGTTACCGTAATAAGAAAAGCCCCAACAACTCCACCAAACATTGAGGTTAAAGAAGATTACTTAAGTTCACCTTTAATAACAGTTGATTCTAACCTAGGTAACAATAATACTTTTGCTTCAACTATAGGTGGAGAAGTAATAAACGTTGGAGTAGGTGAAACTTGTATATTAGAAGGTAGTCAATATAATGGAACATTTTACAAAGCTAATGAAGTTTTAAATTTTACCGCACCTGGTAATCCAAATATTTTTGTTAGAACTAGGTTTATATCCTATGTTAATACTGACAACGAAGAGATACTAACAACATCTAATAAAATAAAAGTTTTAGTATTAGAAAAACAAGGTTCTATAGGTGTTAATGATGGTAGTTGGCAAGTTGAAGTTATAGTTTCTGAAAAAGATAAATCCTTATTTGAATTAGATTTTGTTAGATTTGGTTATAGATATATATATGACGATGGAGAGTACTCTAGCTTTTCACCTTTTTCCGACACAGTGTTTGAACCAGGTGATTATAAGTATGAAACTAAACACGGTTATAATCTAGGTATGGTAAATAACATTGTAGAATTAACTATAAAAAACTTTATACCATTTTACAAGAATAGACCTTTAGATGTTTCTTGTGTAGAAATACTTTTAAAAAAATCTGATTCACCAACTATTTATGTTGTTAAGAAAATACAAAGAGGTGTAGATCCTGAATGGGATGAGTTTACAGCAACTAGCGCGGCATCTACTTTTAATAAAAATGGTGAACTAACAATAACATCAGACATGATTCATACTGTTGTAGATTCTAATCAAATATTAAGAGCCTACGATAACGTTCCTAGAAAGGCTGTAGCTCAAGAAATAGTAGCAAATAGACTTGTTTATGGCAACTATGTTGAAAATTACGATTTAAACTATCCTGTTTCATTAATACAAAGTTTAAACAGTAACGCAACACCATCTCCAACAACACCTAAGAAATCAGTTAAATCATCTAGAAGATATAAGTGGGGAGTTTTGTTTGGTGATAAGTATGGTAGAGAAACACCTGTATTATCTTCTTCTTACTTATTTAAAGATTCATCACAAAATTACTCGGCATTAACAGGTGATGTTATAGTTGATAAAGCTTTTTGTGCTAATCAAAATTCTTTTACTATAAAACAAAACTGGACATCTCAAACTGGTTCTAGTGGAGAACCACTTGATTGGATGGATTATGTTAAATATTATGTTAAAGAAACTAGTTCAGAATACTATAATCTTGTTATGGATAGATGGTATTTTGCAGAAGAACAAAAAAATCTATGGTTATCTTTTGCTTCTGCTGATAGAAATAAAGTTGATGAAGAAACATATTTATTATTAAAAAGTAAGCATGGTCAACAAGAGCCTGTTTTAGAACCTAATAGATACAAAGTAATTGCTATTGAAAATGAAGCTCCAGACTTTGTAAAAACAGATAGAAGAACATTAGCTAGGATACAATTAACCGATGATGACTTATTTATAACCCCTGGTTCATCTAATACTTATGACTCTCAACCTAATAATCTTTTTAATAACGGTGCCAATAACGTTTCAATAACTCTCCCCGATGACCAATGGGGTAATATTCTTGGTAGTTATGAGAAAAGAGGTGAATTAAGATTTAGAATTGTTGCTGATGTTGTTGATAGTGGTGGTGACGTTACACAAGTTTTAACTAATCATCAATTTCAAACTCTTAGTCATTTTGCTGAACAAGGAGAGAATGCTGCAGGTGGTTGTTTTTTAAGATGGGACGAACCTTTGAAACAAGGAGTTATAGATTATTTTACACACGCTGGCAACTTAGGAATAACACTAAGTGCTCTTGGAAATGATTTAGAGTATTTTTTAGAAATAGTAGAAGATGTTGTAGAAAATAAACCTGAATTTGATGGTAGATTTTTTGTATTAATTGAAAAAGATAACGAAAATGTTATATCTCAAAATATAGAAGTATTAAGTGCTGCTACAACTAGCTACGTTGTTCAAGAAGAATATCAAATAGGTTACATATCTTCAAGTATAGAAAACCCAGCTTCAATTGGAACTTATAACACCTATAAATTTAATACAACTGGTGGTAGTACTTATCTACCAAATACAGATTTTGGTACTGATACTAGTACTATAGGTGATTTTGATGATACAGGCGGTGATAAAGATCCAAACACAATGGGTCTTGGTTGTTTTGGCAGCTCAAGTCAAGCTTCCGGAAACTTTGTCAATAACGCAGATGAAACAAAAAACTTTTGGCAAGACCATAGAGATAATTCTGTTACTGCAGCTGAAGCCACTGGTGGAACAAACAAGTACTCAAGAGTGTTTATTGATGAAGCTAGAGCTAGAAATTGGAGTTTTGAAGATGATGATGATGGTTTTAGTTTTTATAAACCAGATGGCTTAGATCAAGGAGGCGCTTCAAGTGGAACTATGGGTAGATTAGTATTATCTCAACAAACATCAAAAAATGAATCATCTTGGCAAGCTGGTGGCGCCTCAGGTGTCACAGGTGAGGGTGTTGACTTTTATGATAAAATAGCTGTTGGAACTAGATTTAGATTTAAAGATGATCCTGATAATATATATACTATTGTCGATACAGATCCATACACTGGAAATTCTGTGCCTATAAAAAGAACTGATTATGTTGCAAACTTTACTAAAAATCAAGACCCTGGCATGGGTAACGAATTAGCTGGTGCTAGTTTAAATGAATTATTAGGAAGTGGATATTCTACAGATGTCAATGTTACTGTAGGTTGTAATCTTTGTAGTGATAGTGATAGTAATGGAGGTAACAGGTGTCATCGACACTCCGTACAATTTGAGTTTAGAAAACTAGTTGATGGCCAAATAACTAACGACGGTATAGATATTAGTGAGTTTGATCCTAGAGGTGAAATGAGACACGATGGTACTAGTGTTATAATAATGCAAATAATGGTTCCACTCGTAGATGCTGGTTCAATTGTTATACCTGAAAACAATAGAGCTGTTTGGGAAACTGAACCTAAAGAAAATGTAGATTTAGAGCTTTACTACGAAGCTTCTCCTGCGGTACCAATAAGATTAAATAGTTTTAATTCTTATAGTTTTATACCGCCTAGTTGTTTAATAACTGGGTCTAGAGATGGTTTTAACCCATCGTCAACCTTATCTATATCTGAAGCTAAGCCTGTTGTTTCTAATGATAATGTTAGATTTACTGATATAGATATATCGTCTCCTTTTACTGTTGTTATTTCCAAAGGAACTCACGTTTATAATTTAAAACCAGATCTTTCAAACGAAGGTGTTGTTGTTGAAATTAAATCACTTAATAATGTTGGTAGTCCATTTTATCAAAAAGATGATATTGGTATTGGTGACATCATGGGCTTTAAACATGCTGATGGAACTATTACTAAATCTAAGGTTTTAGATAGAATGAAAAGTACTGGTAACATTAGTGAGACAAATACTAGATATCAAAGAAGAATATCTAAAAATGCTGATGATGTATCTTTTACAATGGAGGTGTATAATAAATCTACTAATGTGTGGGAGCAAACAAATGCAACTGCTAATATGGATAGTGGTATGCAGATAATATCAGACACCGCTACTTTTAACGCAGTGGCGACAGCTGGTACTACTCAAGTAGTTGGAGATAATCCGGGTGGTGTACCTCTTGGTTGTTTTATATTTAACTATTACGGTGAAGCAGACAACATGACCACAACCCTAGGTGTAGAGTGGATGGCGACTGGGTATTATTATTATGTAGAAATACAAGGTTCTAATGGTATTTATTTAATTGACGAAGATGTTTGGAAATATGAAACTGATTTAAATTGGTTTAACTGTTATGCTTTTGGAAATGGAGTAGAGTCTGATAGAATAAGAGATGATTTTAATTCACCTCAAATAGGTAATGGTGTTGCTGTTTCTACAACAATATCTAATTATGGTGAAGAACATAAAACAAATAGTTTAATATATTCTGGTATATATAACTCTGGTTCTAAAGTAAACAACTTAAATGAGTTTAATACTGCAGAAAAAATAACTAAAGATATAAACCCTTCTTATGGTTCAATACAGGCTTTAAAAACAAGAGATTCTGATTTAATAGTTTTAGCTGAAGATAAAATACTAAAAGTACTAGCTAGTAAAGATGCTTTATTTAATGCTGATGGTAGTCCGCAAATGATTGCTACAGATAGAGTGCTAGGTCAAGCAATACCGTTTGCTGGTGACTACGGTATATCAACAGACCCCAGATCTTTAGCTTCTGATCAATACAGACTTTATTTCACAGATAGACAAAGAGGTGCTGTTCTTAGATTATCTCAAGACGGCTTAACTCCAATATCAAGTATAGGTATGAAAACTTGGTTTAAAGATAACTTATCCGGCGCTGGCTCAATATTAGGTTCTTTTGATACTGATCTTGGAGAGTATAATATTACTTTTGGTTTTAACTCTGAAACAGCTTATGATGGAGGAACCGTCTTGTCTAGTTCTAATACTGTAGCTTGGAATGAAGGTTCGAAGGGTTGGGTTAGTTTTAGATCTTTTGGTCCTGATTCAGCTTGCTCTATTTCTGGTAGGTATCTAGCTGGTGTTGATAATAAAATATATTTACACAATAGTGATCTTGTAAGTAGAAATTATTTTTATGGAAGTCAACACTTTTCTACTTTGAAGTTTGTTTTTACAAGTTTACCTGGATCTGTGAAGCTTTTCAAAACATTAGGCTATGAAGGTAGTCAAGCTAAAGTTGAAAAATTTACATCTGAAGATGTTACAGATAGCTTTGGAAATAGTTTTAAAGCAACAGATAACGAATACTACAATAAGTTTACGGATAAACAAGGCTGGTATGTAGATAGTTTTGTAACAGATTTATCTTCCGCTCAAGTTAGCGATTTTAAAAACAAAGAAAACAAATGGTTTAATAAATTAGAAGGAACTGAATATGATGAAATAAAAACAGAAGATTTTAATGTTCAAGGTTTAGGTTTTTTACTTTCAGCCCCTCAAACAGTTTTATTAGACGGAGATGGTAATCAATCTGGTGGTGATGATGACAGCGGAGATAACATTGATGATGGAACTGGTGATAACAACGCTGATGGAGATTTAACTTTAACTATACAAAACGATCCAAACGATTAAATAATACGATATGGCAACTAACTTAATAAACTGCTCAGTTGATGGAGATGGCACTTTCTTTACAACGTTACAAGACGCTGGAGATGGACCATTAGTAATGACAGGTCCCTTTTCGCCTACATCAACTCTTCAAAGACAGATGTGGACGGATTTAACTGGTTTTTTAGATGTTGAGCTACCAGTTGGCCACTACAAGGCTATAATATCACCTGATGCTGGATATGGAGTTGCCGCTAATAATTTTACTATTGGAGGTCTTCAACCCACTACCGCCTCCTATTATTTTTATCAAGATCCACACTACCAGAACCAAGGTGAAATAGTTAACAGTTTTGTTTGGATAAATGGCACGACTAATTTTCAAGGAGATCAAATAACTTTAGATTCAAATGTAGATAGAATTTTTATTAGAAACACAACAGGTCCACAAAACTATGATCAAGTAGGCCAAGTTGATCCTACAAGTCCTAATAATAGAATAGAAATTACAGTTGTACTTTACGATACATTTATAATGCCAAGTGAAAGTTTAACTATAAACATAGATATAGATGGCGCGGCGGTACCACTGGATCTTGATGATGAGTGGACAATAGATGAAGAAACTGGACTAGTAGTTCCAGACTATCAAACTAACTCTCCTTTTGAAGTTAGATTTATTCCAATAAGAGTTGGTCTAATTAATAACTGTAAAATGTGGCTTAGAAGGTTGAATGTTAACAATACTGATTCTAATTTTCCTAGTGATAGTTATGCGTTTTATAACTATGCTGATTCGCCTTACGATGATCAACAGTTAAACATTGTTGATAACAAAGTGTGCTCTAGTGGCGCATATGGGTCATTCGCACCAAGTAGTAATCAAAATAAAGGATGGACACTTACTGATTACTTTTCAACAACAGGTTATGGAGAGGGTCAAACATCACTATTAGGAGTGCAATTTATTAACGATCTTGTAGACGGCTATATTGTAAGGCCTTTTATAACAACATTTTATAATGCTGAAACTGATATTGGTATAAACACTTACACAGATGAAGCTGGTTCAGGTGCTTACGAAAATTGTGTAGCTCATGCAAGAAATAATATAGAAGATTACGGTAGCCAGGGTTTATATGGTAATTCTATAGGCGGTTCCTTTCTTAATGGTGGAGAGCTAAGGTGGCAGTTTACAGTTGGTGGTTATGGTCCAGATCTACAATGGGGAAGCCCTAATAGTTCTAATGGAACTTGGCCAAGAATTTCTATGCAAAACGATAACGATCAATGGAACAACAATCAAAATGCTTGGGGTTTTAATACTTGGGATTACGATGGAGATAATAACACTAGTGAAATGCTTTTCAATGTTCTTAATACAACAATAAGGTGGCCTATGGTTAGCACTAGTGGTAATTATTTTTATTATGAAAATTTTGTATCTGGCAGCAATAGTCCTTTTGGTACACCCGTACCAACACTAAATCAACCAAATGGTAGTAGTTGGAGTGGTGGTGTGCAATCACTTGGCACTAATTTTAATGGCTATAGTAATATTGGTTCTTACTCTATACTAGATTTAAAAATGCCTTTTAACTCTGATTTTATTTTTGAACCACCAAGTCAGGCTACGGGATATTGGACGTTAAACTCACCTGTTTATGTTTATATATTTTACACAGCAAATCCAATTTTTTACACCTCATCTAATACTACAAATCCATATGGACCAGATGAAGACGATTAATAGTAATATAAATAATTAACAAATGTTTCAAAGTTTTTCAGTTAGGCAGGGCCAAACTTCTAATTTTTCTATAGATTTAAAAGTATCTACAGGTAAGCTATTATCTACAACTGTAAATGCAGCAGCCGTTTCAATTAAGGGTAGGGTGGGTAATGAAAATATATCTAGCTCTGAAAAAACTTTATTTACAGCAAGAGGAGTTTTGATGCCTACAGATGGTTTTATTTCTAAAAGTAAAACAATGTCAGTTTCTAATACAGTTTCTGGATCTGGAACAACAAGCGAAGTTACAACATATAGTATATCTGGAACAATACCAATGCAAGGTCAGCAGCAAAAAATAGCTCAAATAGTTTTAGCTTCTAAAAGTGATGAGGCTTTTATAGCGCCACCAAGTGTTAAGGTTTCTAAAAACACATCCATGGCTATTGTGCAGGGAGATACAAGGTTGATGCTTAAAAAAACATCTACAACAGTAGACTCTAGTAGCAATATAACAAACTGTACACTTGATGTTTATTTATCTTCTAATACAGATTTAACTGGAACAGGTGTTACACCTACATATGAGCTTGTTTTGCCTTTAAAACAAAAAATAACAAAATCTTTATTTATAGATAGAGTTATTGTTAGCCCTTTAGATATAGTTAGTGTTAATGGAGAAACTAAAAATGTTAGAATAGTAGGTACCCCTGAAACACCATTTGTTTACACAGCTTACGATGCTGATGATAATACTGTTATAGCAAACACGTACAACGAGGCAAACGGACCTACTATTAAAGATGGTAGTTTTTTTGAAAATAGAAATAAAGAGTTTAACTCAAGTAGCAAAACAACAATAGATAAGAATGGTAACACGGTTAGATGTGTTAGTGACAACGTGCCTACAAACGGAGTGTTTAACATCGAACAAATATTTCCAAAAACAAAAGAAATAATACAAACAGCAATTAACGGTAGCATGGCTGCTAGTGGTACTAATAAAATAATATTTGATAGTTTAACTGGTGTTGAGGTTGGTGATCAAATTATAATGAAAGAAATAAGTGGTACATCAACCGTAAAAGTTCTTGAGTTAAATCCAGATACTGACAACGCTAATGAATGTCTTTTATCAAGTAGTGTTACAGCTGCTGACGATGCAGTTGCTAGGTTTATTAGAGGAACTAAGTATTATATTAATGTAAGTTCTACGTCTGGATTAAGTGACAATGTACCTTCTACAGATCCAACTATTACTTTAAATCAATATTTAAATCCTTCTTTAAATTTAAAGTTTACAGATACTACTAGAGGCTTTTCTATAAATGGCCAAACAGTGCCAGGTTCTGGTAATCAAAGTTTTTATTTATCTTTTTCAGGAGAGCCAAACAAAAACTATACAGAATTAGAAAGCAAAGGTTTAGTTCAAAGAGTAAACCAAGTAACTATAACTCTTGATGGTGTTAGTACTAAAGCTTTTTCTATTACAAAAACACCAGTTTACTCTACTTCAGAAAACTTATCAGATTTTTCTAATACTGGAGATTCTAACGAAAGCGGTACTGAGTTTGAAATAAATAATGTTGCTGTTGCTCTATCAAACAGTGAAACAACAAACGGTATATGTACCATTACATTTAACTTAGTAATTAATAAATGGGGAACTAGTGATCTAACATCAACCTTAGATTTAAACACTATAGTCTCGTAAATATAATTAAAACATGTCTTACGTAATATTAAAACTTCCGGCTCCGCTAAACTCATCAGTAGAAATAGGTGATACTGTTTACTACAGTGTAACTCAAGATATACAAGACACTGAGTTTACTTCGTCTAGTAGTTATAATTTAGTTGGTAAAATACAAGATATACAGATTAATAGCAACGTTGCTTCTGTAAAATGCGATTTTGAAGGTTCTGAACCTAGCGTAGATAGCTTTATATTTTTTGTAAAAAGCAAAGTAGTGAATACCAGTTCTATAAAAGGTTATTACGGTATGGTTAACTTTGTAAACTCAAGCTCTTCTAAAGCAGAAATGTACTCAGCTTTCTGTGAAGTAGTAGAAAGTAGTAAATAAACGCTAAAAAATGTAACTATATTAGTAGTTAAATTTAATTAAATGAATAAAATAATAGATCTTACAAGTTTTAAACTTAGTAAAGATTTTAGAAAGTCTGTTACTGAATTAGAAAGTAAACTAAAATCTATAGCTGATAATGAAACTATAATAGCGGGTACAGAGGATAATCCAATAGTAACAGATAGTGAACATATACCAATAGAACATTTTTTTATGGATGGTGTTTACGTTAGAAAAATGACAATGTTTAAAGATACCGTTGTTATTGGAGCTATACATAAACATCTTCACATGTGTTTTTTATTAGAAGGACATCTTAGTGTTGTTAGTGAAAAGGGCACTAAAGAATATATAGCTCCTTGTTTTATAATAGCAGAGCCAGGTGAAAAAAGAGTTTTATATTCTCATGAAAAATCTTGCTGGTATAATACTCATAAAAATCCCAGCAACATAGAAGATGTTAAGGAGTTAGAAAAAAATATCGTAGCTTTAAGTTACGAAGAATATAACGAATATATTAATAATAAAAATAAATAACTATGTCATTTGTAGCAGTAGGAATAGCCACAGCAGGAATTGGAGCCTTAACCTCAATAGGTGGTGGTATATTAAATATGAGGGCAGCTCAAAAAGAACAGCGTAGAGCTAGAAGACAAAATAGAAGAGCTAAAGCGGAATACCAACAACAACTAGATGCTTATAAAAATTTAGATACTAGTAATCCATATTTAAACATGGAGAACGTTATGGAAGACTTGACTATAAACCAAAAAGAAGCAGAGTTTTCAAGACAACAATTTGCTCAAAGTCAAGCTAATATAATGTCAGGCTTAAGAGAGGCTGCTGGTGGAAGTGGTATAGCAGCACTAGCTCAATCGCTAGCACAACAAGGGCAACTAGCTTCTCAAAGATCTGCCGCTAGTATAGGTAGACAAGAAGCAACTAATCAAAGATCTGAAAGAGCTATGGCTAGTCAACTACAAAGCTTAGAAAGACAAGGCGAAGTATACTCTAGAGGTTTAGAACGACAAAGAACAGAAACACTACTAGGTATGGCCCAACAAAGAAGAGCTGCTGCTTTAAATAGACAGGCTCAAGCTAAAATGGCCAAAACAGCTGCGATAGGTGGAATGATACAGGGCG
>CERA01026328.1_pt1 | contig 12557 bp, 21 predicted proteins | sample 530881 | NCBI WGS metagenome assembly CERA01 (sample SAMEA2621061, study PRJEB7988) | marine metagenome | biome: marine biome (ENVO:00000447); feature: deep chlorophyll maximum layer (ENVO:xxxxxxxx); material: "saline water (ENVO:00002010), including plankton (ENVO:xxxxxxxx)" | depth 50 m
GCTAATTTAAATTGTTGGGATATGCAGGAGGCAGCTTGATGCCAAGAACAACTTTAAACCAAGTAGCAACCGATTTAGCAAAACATCAAGCTGTTTCTACAGAAAGATGGTTAGAAATATTAAATCGTGTTAAAAGAATAGAAGTGTTTATTGTTACAACATTAGTCACATTATTACTAACAATAGGCAGTATTTTAAAAGATCAACTTTTTTAAAGGAGATTAATATGTTTTGGACAATTTTAAATATAGTCGTTTGGATAATAGCTATTGCATCACTGCTTTCGGCAATATCCCCAATTACAAAAACAACAAAAGATGATGCTTTTGTTAAGAAAATTTTTGGTAAATTGCAATCAGTTATAGATATTTGCGCACTTAATGTGGGTAAAGTAAAAAAGCGTTTTAAAGAATAATGCAAAATGTCTTTACAAAAATTCATACTCAAACCCGGAATTAATAAAGAAGGAACTGACTATTCGAACAAAGGAGGTTGGTTCGATTCTAATTTAATTCGTTTTCGTAAAGGTCTTCCTGAAAAAATAGGAGGATGGGCGAAAAATACCAATAATTCTTTTCAATCAACTTGCAGAGCATTACACGCTTGGGTAGACCTAGAAATAACACGTTATTTAGGATTAGGAACAACATGGAAGTATTATGTAAAACAAGGTGGAACGTATAACGATATAACACCTGTAAGGAAAACATCTACCAATAGTATTACTTTTGCAGCTACTAATGGTTCTTCTACTATAACAGCTACTGATTCATCACACGGCGCAGTAACAAATGATTTTGTAACTATATCAGGTGCAGTATCGTTAGGCGGTGTGGTAACTGCTGCGGTTTTAAATCAAGAATATCAAATAACAAGTGTTCCTAGTGCTAATACATACACATTTGTAGCTAAAGATACGTCTGGCGATGAAGTTACAGCAAATAGCAGTGACTCAGGTAATGGAGGGTCTGGTGTTGATGGCTCTTATCAAATTAACGTAGGGTTAGACTCCTATGTAGCTTCTTCTGGTTGGGGAGCGGGCACATGGGGAGCTAATACATGGGGAAGTGTTTCTGCATTAACAGATGCTAATCAATTAAGGTTATGGTCACATGATAATTTTGGTGAAGATTTAATTATTAATGTTAGAGCAGGTGGAGTGTTTTATTGGGACGAATCTTCTGGATTATCCTCAAGAGCCGTAGCGTTAAGTTCTTTAAGTGGAGCTAACCTTACTCCTACAAAAGCATTGTTTGTTCTTGTAAGTGATATAGATAGACATGTTATTTGTTTTGGAGCAGATCCTATTTCAGGAAGTTCTAGAACAGGAGCAGTAGACCCTATGTTTATCGCTTGGTCTGATCAAGAAAATGCAGCAGAATGGGAACCGAAATCAACTAATACAGCAGGATCTTTTAGATTATCCGCAGGAACAAGTATTATTGGAGCTTTAAGAGCAAGACAAGAAACATTAGTTTGGACAGATACCTCTATGTATTCTATGTCTTTTGTAGGACAACCTTTTACATTTGGAGTAAACCTAGTTAATGAAGGTGTAGGGTTAGTAAGTCCTAATGCTGCAGTAAATTCACCAAAAGGTGTTTTTTGGATGGATAAAAAAGGTTTTTATACTTACACTGGAAACGTAAATGTTTTACCTTGTACTGTTCTAAATTATGTTTTAAATGATTTTAATGAAGAGCAAGCCTATCAAGTTTTCGGATTTTTAAATAAACAATTTGACGAAGTAGGTTGGTTTTATTGTTCTAGTGATTCTTCTGTTCCTAATAGATATGTAGTATATAACTATGAGGAAGGGTTTTGGTCCATAGGTGAATTAACTAGAACAGCTTGGGAAGACGAAGGTGTTTTTGATAACCCTTTAGCAACTAACACAACTTCTTATGTTGGATATTTATATAACCAAGAAACAGGTAACGATGATGATGGCTCTCCTATGGACAATGTTTTTATCGAATCAAGTGATTTTGATTTAAACGAAGGAGAAGAGTATCAACTCATTAGAAGAATAATTCCTGATGTTAAATTTACAGGAGATGGTGGAACAGGACAAACTATCAACTTTATTGTAAAAACAAGGAATTATCCCGGAGAAAGTTTAACTACATCAACAACAAATACCTGTACCTCTACTACTACTCGTATAGATACAAGAGTTAGAGCTAGACAAGCGGTGCTGAGAGTAGAGTCTGATGACGATGGATCAACTTCAAGTAGAACTGGAGTTGGATTTAGGTTAGGAGCTACTCGTATGGATTTAATTCCAAGCGGTAGACGTTAATGGCTAAAATCCTAGAAACCAAGCTTCCTTTCGCTTCTGGAGAACTTTCTTCTGAAACTTTTAATCGTTTAGTTAGAGTATTAGAACTTAGTTTAGGTAAAGTTGATATTGACTCAACTAACTCTGTAAATGAAACTCAAAGAAACGAAAACAAATTTCAAGATGGAGATATTATTTGGAATTTATCTACAAGTCAAATACAACTTTGGAATGGAAAACAGTGGGTTGATATATACACAGGAACAGAAAAAGGAGTACAAGGTACTTCAGGGTTAGGTAAATTAACAGTTTCTACTAATGGAGCTATGGAGGTTCCGATTTTATGAATATAGATTTATTAAGAAAAGAGTTGACTTTAGATGAAGGATGTATAGACAAAATATATCTTGATCATCTTGGTTATCCTACATTTGGAATAGGACATTTAATAACAGAAGACGATCCAGAAAACGGATTACCTGTAAATTATTCTATATCTAAAGAAAGAATAGAAGAATGTTTTGGGAATGATATTGAAGGTATTTTAACTGACTTAGATAGAAATATACCTTGGTGGACGGATTTATGTGAAGATCACCAAAGAGTCGTAGCAAATATGGCGTTTAATTTAGGTATAACTAGGTTATTAAAATTTAAAAAGTTTTTAACTGCTTTAGAGGAACATAACTTTGAAACTGCAGCAGTTGAGATGATGGACAGTAAATGGGCAACTCAAGTTGGTCCAAGAGCAACTAGGTTAAGAGATAGAATACTAAGAGGAAATAACGATGGCGAAAAAGAAAGTTAAGAAAAAAAGTAAAGGAAGAAGCGTAAGAAAAATGTCTAAGGGCGGAGCTATGAGGAAAAAAATGAGACCTCGTAAGATGTCTAAGGGCGGAGCTGTAAGACGTACAAGTAGAAGAAATGGTGCACGCAGGAGAGGATAAGTGCCTTATTTAATAAGTAACATTCCACATTTTAAATGTTGGGTGCGGCGCGAATTTACTCACAATCACGAAAAGTATCACGATGAATATATTCACGCTTTGGCAATAGCAGTAAATACGATACCAGATAGATCATTAAGTTTTCAAGTTGTCTTTACAGGAGAGGAAGCTAATTGTGAAGACAATGATGAAGGTAATATACACGGAGGAGCAATGTGGGCTAGAATGCCAATACAAGCATTAGTTGCAGATATCCCCAGTGATGAATATCCTGAACCTATGGAAAACCATATAGCACAACCTTGGGATTGTGAATCTAGACATCATTCAGTAATAGTGATGGATAGAGTAAGTTCTAGCCCTTGGCTTTGCAAAATAGAAGGAAAGTTTTATACTGGTCGTTATATGTTTACAGTAGACTATACAGATAGTGACATTGCTGATGATTCAGCACAACATAAACAATCTCATGTATTATATATAACAGAGGATTGTAAATGGAAAGGTAATTTTGTAGCGTTACCTAATAATAGAGTAAGAGCGACAAGTCCTGCTCTTTGGGTAACGGGTGAAGGTGCTCCTGATTTTAGACCATCACAATGGACTCATTCAGCAGAAGGTCATCAAAGTTATCTTGATCCAAACGTGACATTTAATAATTTATATGAGGACTAATAATGGCTGTTAAAAAGAAAAAAAGTAGTAAGTTCCATACCACTAAAGACGGAAGACGAGTTAGAAAAGGACTTTATTACAACATAAATAAAAAGAAAAAAGCGGGTAAAAAGATGCGTAAAAAAGGTGCAAAAGGTGCTCCCACTACTGCGGCTTTCAGACGTTCCGCAAGGACAGCTAAACGTGGCTAAACGTAAAGAAAAATCTATACGAAGAACCACGGGTAAAGGGGGTAATTACCGTAAAACAAAATCTGGTGCGGGAATGACGAAGAAAGGTGTTAAAGCATATAGAAGAAAAAATCCCGGATCAAAACTTAAAACTGCTGTAACAGGTAAAGTTAAAAAAGGAAGTAAAGCAGCAAAGAGAAGAAAGTCTTATTGCGCTAGAAGCGCAGGACAAATGAAAAAGTTTCCTAAAGCTGCAAAGAATCCTAATTCAAGATTACGGCAAGCAAGAAAAAGGTGGAAGTGCTAATGTATGAATATAAATGTAAAGTAACCAGAGTTGTAGATGGTGATACAATAGATGCTTTAATAGATTTAGGTTTTGACATCAAATACAGTTCAAGAGTAAGGTTATATGGTATTGATACTCCAGAATCTAGAACAAGAGATAAAGATGAAAAAGTTAGGGGTAAAATGGCTTCTGCTTATTTAAAAGAAGCTGTCGATAATGGAGATACTGTAGTTTTAAGAACTAAACTATCTGATTCCAGAGGAAAATTTGGTAGAGTGTTAGCTTCTGTAGTAGTAGATAATGTAGATATAAATGAAGCTATGATAGAAAATCATCTAGCTGTAGCTTATTTTGGTCAGTCTAAAGATGATATAGAAGCAGAACACATAATTAATAGAGAGAAGTTAATAGAACTAGGTAAGTTTGATCCTTCAACAGTGGAGAAATAATATGAAGTTTAAATTTGTTAAAAACATAATAGGTGCGGTAGCTCCTACAATCGGCACAGCGTTAGGGGGTCCAATGGGCAACATGGCGGCTAACATGGTTGCAGAAGCATTAGGGTGTGAACCTACTCCTAAAAAGATAGAACAAGCAGTACAAGCCGCAACCCCAGAGGAATTAGCAAAACTTAAAAAGATAGACGCAGACTTCGAAGTTAAGATGAAAGAACTAGAAGTTGATCTGTACGCTTTACAAACTCAAGACATAAAAGATGCAAGAGGAAAGTTTTCTAAAGACTGGACTTCTAGAATTATGGGGATAACAGTAGTTGGTGGCTTTATGGGATATATTTTCTTAGTCACGCTCCAGCCTCCAGAGCAGAACAGTGAAGCATTGATTAACTTAGTCCTTGGCTACCTTGGCGGTCTTGCAAGTGCTGTAATTAGCTTTTATTTCGGAGCCAGTAATTCAAAAGATAAAGACGAATGAAAGTTTATATAACAGAGTTTACTCATAAGGATACACATTACGAAGGTCCAACTATTGTTGCTTCTAGTTTTGATGAGGCTGAGATTAAAGCAGCGGCTTATGGATGCATTGTTGTCGGAATGCTAGATATGGTTCTCGATGCGAAAGATTTTAATGTTGATGTAGCTGAAATGCAATGGAACAGGGTTTTACATTAATAGCTGAACTTGGTTTGCCTGTAGCAGGTGGTCTTGTTATGGCTTACTTTATTTTCCTCGTTATGAAACAGTTGATGGATGGATTGGTAAGCGAAATACAAACTGTTCAATCAATATCTAAAATGCTCATTACCAGAGCAGCAACCATGAATAATGATATAATTAGAATAGACACTAGCGTAAGCAGTGCTCTAGGACTATCTCCTGATTTAGAGCGAATAGCTAGAGCAGAAAACTTTGTAGAAGATGGAAAAATAGATGCAAGACGAGATTAGTTTAGCACCGATAGGTGACGCAGAAGCAGTAGTTGACGGATTATTTGGTCTTATATACCTATACCCATCAGATTATTTTATTGTATTTGGTTCTCTTAGCCTCTTTGCAATTTATGGTTTATCAATATATGCAGGGATAAAATATATACAAAAGAAGTTTAAGTAATGGATATTGTTGCTCTTATATCAGAGTTTGGTTTTCCAGTAGTAATGGTAGTTGGATTAGGTTATTTTGTTTATTTTGTCTGGCAAACAATTAATAGTAAAATTGATCCGGCTGTACAGGAAATGAAAGTTACTATTATTAGACTCACAGATCAGTTACGCTTGTTAGATCAAGATATGATAAGATTACAACAAAAAGTAAATACAGTGTTAGAATTAAAAGAGGAAAATAAATTAAAAGATGAGAATGAAAAGTAGTTTAACATTTTTTCTTATAATTTATTGGCATATAGCTGTTTTGCTAATATTATTTAGTATTAACAGTAATGCAGACGAATTATTATACAAATTTAAAAGTCCTAGCTTTTCGGGAATTAATACTTCTTCTCATTACTTAACGATTGAAAATCAAGAATCCACGAGAAAACAGGCAGTAAAAGACGAAATAGAAGCATATCAAGATGAACTTGCAAGAGAAGCAGATAACACAACACTTGCAAGATTTATTAGAAACTTAGAATCTCGTATCTACGCACAACTGTCTAGACAAATGGTAGAACAGTTATTTGGTGAGACTCCACAAGAATCAGGAAAACTAGAACTAGAGGGAAATACGATTGAGTATATTGTTGAAGCAGAAACTATTACGCTTACAATTATTGATGAAAAAGGTGGAACGACCAATATTACTGTGCCTATTGGCGACTTTACTTTCTAGTTGCGCATCTAAGAATTTGTTAGAAGGTGGCGGTATTCCTAATATCGTAATACAAAGTTCTTCTATTGTTGGTTTACAGTCAGAAGAACTTAAAAATATCTCTCCTGCAAAAAGAAAACCAGTAATAGCTATATATGCTAACAGTTTTCAAGATTACACAGGTCAGCGCAAAAGTAATGGACAGTTTGCATTATTTAGTACAGCTATTACACAAGCACCAGAAGCGTTTTTAATACGCGCGTTAAAGCATGCATCTAACGGTCATTTCTTCCAAGTTGCAGAAAGGGTAGGGCTTGAGTCACTTACAAAAGAAAGACAAATAATACGAAGTACACGTGAATCTTTTGATGAAGAAAGCAAAGTAAAACCTTTACTTTTTGCTGGTCTTTTAGTGCAGGGCGGAGTTTTGAGTTATGATACTAATGTCAAATCTGGAGGAGCAGGTGCTCGTTACCTTGGCATCGGCTCTAGTAAAGAGTACAGAGAAGATCTGATAACGATTAGTTTAAGGTTAGTATCTGTATCAACAGGTGAAGTGTTACTTGAAGTTTTAATTTCTAAAAACATTTTATCTGTAGGACTATCGCAAGATATATTTAGGTTTGTGGATGAAGGGACTAAACTTATCGAAGTAGAAGGAGGAGTAGCTGAAAACGAAAGTACATCGATTGCCTTACAAAAAGCGATAGAAGAAGGAGTGCTTGAAATAATAAAACAAGGTATACAAAAGGGATACTGGGAATATGAATAATAATTATAACAAAATAATCGTATATGGTACTGTAATGCTTTGGTTTTTGTTTGCATATAGTTTGTCTTATTCTGATGATAACGAGATTTATGTAGATCAGGTAGGAGCAACCGCGAATATAGATTTAGAACAGTTAGGTAGTGGAAACATTATAGGAGGATTAAACTCTGCTCATGGTTCTATGACTAACTTCGATCTTGACGGTGCAACAATGACGTTAGATGTGAATCAAATAGGTAATAATAACAAGATGTTAGGTGATATAAACGCAGACTCATTTACTGGTCTTTTTGACTTTGATGGTGATACTAACTCATACACGATTCAAGTTGATCCGGGAAACGCTAATTCAGCAGATAACGCAAATGTAAATGTAAACGTGGATGGAAGCACCAACACCATGACACTAGACTTAGCTACTAATTCTTTATCTAGTGGTGCAGATATAGACACCATAGTTCAAGGTTCAAGCAATACTGTTCACATTGATTTAGATGTAGACTCAGCTACAAACTATATCGATCTTGATGGGGATAGTAACGCAGTAGATTACAATGGAGACGGTTATGCAGGAGCTTATTTCAAAATTGAACATGATGGTGACTCGAGAACTTTCGATATTGACCAACAATCTACGCAAGATAATGATTGGTTGCGTGTTGTTTCTGACGGTAATAATGGTACTTTCTGTATCCAGCAGAATGATCAGGGCACAAGCACTTCTTGCTGAAGATATAGGAAACATAACTGAGTTAAACGGGAACACTAGAATAGTAAGAGACAAAGTATACGAAAGTGCTATAGACTTTTCTCTTAACTCAATGGATAAACTCGAGACTGCTAATGGTCGTATGGGAGTTACTTTCCGTGATGAAACTACTATACGTCTTACAGAACATAGTAATGTAACTATAGATAAGTTCGTATTTGATCCGAATCCCAGTAAGTCTAGTATGGCTTTGAACTTCGTAAAAGGAACGGGAAGGTTTATATCTAGTAAAAAACCGCGAATACCAAAAGAAAACATCAGTATCCGTACGAACTCAGCTACGATTGGGATTCGTGGAACTGACTTTACTCTCACAGTAAAAGAGACAGGAGAAACACTTGTGATACTTTTACCAGACGAGAACGGTGAAGCAAGTGGCGAGATAGAAGTAAACACGGCTCTTGGTCAGGTTATTCTTAATAAACCTTACGAGGCTACTACAGTATATAACTTCGAAACTTCTCCTACTCCTTCTGTTATCTTAGATTTAACTCTTGATATGATTGACAATATGCTAATTGTTAATCCTCCACAAACTATACAAGAACAGTCTGATGAAGATACCGCCGTTGCAGATAACTTATTAGATGTTGATTTCTTAGAGTTTGATGAACTAGACCAAGATGAGCTAGAACAAGATGATTTAGAATATACAGAACTTGATATAGATTACCTCGCAGGTAACTTCCTTGAAGATTTATTAGATGTAATTCAAGAGGTTGACGAGTTATCTAAAGCTGACAGAGCGTTGTCCGCGGACGGTGTTCGAGGGACAGCGGTTGGTTATGACAAGGACACACAAATAAGTACCTTTGTAACTGATGCTGAAGTCAAGTTTATACGACAGATAGAAGATAAATTAGAGATGAAAATATCAAAAGACGGCTCTTATAACATCCGTATAGAGCAAGAAGGTAAGGTAAACAACGTAACAGTAAATGGTGGAAGCTCGTCTTTTATCAACATAAAGCAAGGAAGTTAGTAAAAAACATTTAAAAAACAATGTTTTTTGATATATAATCAAATTTCAGTTGATACTGCAGCTCACAGGAATAGCTTTTAATCTGTTAACGTTTATACACGCTTGGAGAAGTAATGCTTAGAGTAGGTAAAAAGATTAAAACTAGGAGTAGATTCTAGTGCTAAATGCGTTAATTGCTGCTGGTAAAATTATTTTAGCTAAAGCTGCAACAGATGCTGTAACGGCAAAAGCTAAAGAAGAACTAGGTGTTGGTGAAACAGGTTCCATAGGTAGTGCTACTCGTGCTAATCCTGTAACTGGACCAGAAATTAAAACATCAGAAGTAGGGGCAGAAGAATCTCCAGAAACTAAAGGTTCTGAAATTACTCCTTTCGAATACCAAATAGACGAAAAGATGTCCCCAGAACAAGAGCTCATGGCTTTACTCCAACAAAAAGAAGGTATTGTTGCCGCGGCTGATGGAACTTATTTAGAAAGTAGTCAAAATGAAGAGTTAAGCGGAGACATGACTGAAGGTTTTTTCGATAAAATTAGTAATTGGTATAGTAGTTTAGATAAAGACACACAAGACGCAATAGAAAAAGCCCTAACGAGTTCCGCAACAGGTATTGCAACAGGTTTATTTAGTAAAGCACTCGGTGTAGAGGGTAAATTTAATACAGGAAAAGCTCCCACAGCAGGAGGAACGGTGGGAAGACCTATTGTTTTCAACCCTGTAGGTAGAAAATCAGGGGGAGTATTAGATAGATCAATGTTTACTCCTATGTTTCATGGCGGAGAACTAGACGGTCCCGGAGGTCCAAAAGACGATTTAATACCAGTAATGGCAAGTGATGGAGAATTTATGTTATCGAAAGCCGCAGTAGATCAAGCAGGAGGAGGTAATCACAATAAAGGGATTGCCCGATTAACTGCGTTCAATAATATGGGAAATAGAAGATATGGCAACTAGACAAGATTTTGAATATGCAACTCAGGCACCTGCGGGATACATAGGTGACTTTTTACAGCGAGGCATATTTCCTTATGCAAGAACATTTTTAGACCAACAGTTTCAAAACTTAGGTCAACCTGACTCTAGTCCTTTTACTTACACAGGACAACGGGTAGCTGATTTTGATCCTAGAGAACAATACGCTATGGATCTGTCTGATGCGGCTATTGGTAGTTATAGACCGTATCTAGGAGCACAAGCTGATTTATTAAGAGAGGCAGGAGATGTTTCAAGAGCGGGAACTCAAGCAGGAACAGGGGCTCTAGGTAGGTCTGAACTTTCTGGTTTTGGTTCTACAGCTATGTTTAATCCTAATATGGCACAACAGTTTTATAATCCTTTTGAAGAAGACGTAGTACAACAAACAATAAGAGATGCTCAAGAAGGTTTAGCTAAAAGTGATATGGCTCTAAGAGATCAAGCTGTGCAACGTGGAGCTTTTGGTGGATCTCGTGGAAGACTAACTTCAGAAGATTTAGCTAGGCAAGTTGGCAGAGGAACTACTGAAGCAATAGGTAATATTCGTCAAGCAGGATTTGCAGGAGCACAAGATGCAGCACTTAAATCTTTTGCTGATCAACAAGCTAGACAAGCAGGACTTGCTAGTCTTCAAGCCGGATTAGGACAAACCTATGGTCAAATGGGTACTCAACTTGGTTCAAACTTAGCAGGTTTCGGTCAATCTTTTGGTGGTATAGCTCCATCTTTACAGAATTTGCAAACACAAGATATTAATAGAACTATGGGAATAGGTGGTTTAGGACGAGGTAGACAACAATCTCTCATGGATTTAGCGTATCAAAACTTTACTGGACAATATAACTTACCGATGCAAACGTTATCGAATGTTGGTTCACTAACCGCGTCTCTTGGACCGTTGGCAGGTGGTTATGGTTTCGCAGGTAAAAACCCTCCAACATCAACTCCTGAGTTTATTCCTAATCCCGGAGGCATTCCTCAATACGGTGGTGGAACTCCTACACTACCTAGAGCAGGAGGTAGAGTGAACATGGGACCCCAAGATAGAGGCATAGGAGCTTTGAGAAAATAATATGGCTAACGGTATAAGCGGACTTCCTTTCCCGACTTTCGCACCGCCTCAAGGTGGTGGAGGAATTACTCAAGTAAAAATGGCTCCTGCACAAGTTAGGTTTCCTACAGCCAGAACTGGAGGCGGAACATATCAACCAGAGACAATAGAATCAGTAGGTGGTTTATTGGGTTTTGGTGCAGATTCTTTACTAAGTGGATTAGGTGGACTTTTTGGTAAGGATCAAAAATTAACAGATGAAGAGTTTTTAGAAAATTTAGGCGGTTTAAGTGAAGGTACTGATTTAGAATCTGTATTAGATAATAAACAAAAAATAGCTCAATTACAAACTTATAAACAATTTGGAGCCCCGACAGAAAAAGATAGTTTCGGTTTAGATGAAATAGCTAACCTAGTTATCGCAAGTCAAATGGGAGCGGGATCAGATGAGTATATTAAAGGAGTTTTAGATAGTAAAAAACTTAAAGAAACATCTCGTTTGGCTACACAAACTAACAGGTCAGCGTTTTTAAAAGAAGCATTAAAAGATGTAAATAATTTACAGTACAAAACATTCGAAGATGTAGATAAAGCTAGACTAGGAGTTAATGATTACCGTAGTGGTTTTGTTGACCCTAGAGGAGATGTCTATGTTATGAATGACGATAAGACAGGTTACGAGAATATACAAGAAATAGAAGGTAACTGGATAGAACAAAAATATAAACCAACACAATCACTAGCGACCCAATTAAAAGACCCTCGTTTAGTTGGTTTAGATAAACAAGACAAAGAACTAAACGCAAAAGATACCGCATTACTAAGTACTATGACACTTACTAACGAAATGGTTTCAATGCTTGATAAAGGTATAAACGACCCTACTCAAAACCCATTAACAATGGTTACTTCGATAGGTAACTTTTTAAACAGTGCGGAAAGTAACGCAGAACAGATATTAACTTTTATGGGTAATGGAGATACATCGAATGCTTTTGCTACAGCTAATGATCTTCAAAACGGTACTGCAGGTTCAGACGGTAGACAAGGCACAGGGGATAATGCGGCAAATTTATATGCAGCTTTGCAATCTGGAGATGAAGATCAAATACAAGCAGCTATGTTAGCTTTTGAACAATCACAAGCAGGTCAAGAATACGGTGTTAGCTTTTTAGGTTCGTTAGGTGATATGGCATATAACGATATAAGAACTAGAGCAACGATGCTACAGTTAGCTTATGCAGCCGCGGCAGCTAATGGTCAAACAGGTAGAACATTATCGGATAAAGATTTAGCTTTTCATTTACAAATGGTTGGTTTCGGTGCTACACAAGACGCACAAACAGCTAAAGATAATATATTAGGTTTTGTAGATACGTTA
>CERA01030465.1_pt1 | contig 12548 bp, 23 predicted proteins | sample 530881 | NCBI WGS metagenome assembly CERA01 (sample SAMEA2621061, study PRJEB7988) | marine metagenome | biome: marine biome (ENVO:00000447); feature: deep chlorophyll maximum layer (ENVO:xxxxxxxx); material: "saline water (ENVO:00002010), including plankton (ENVO:xxxxxxxx)" | depth 50 m
ATAAGTGTTTTACCTTTGCTTTAGTATTCATAATTATATATCTTTTTTTTGGTTATCTGCATATTCACAAGCATCATTGTATAAATTTCTATTTGATTCCTCAATGTAATCAACAAATAAATCATACCATTCTAAAGTGTCTTCACAATCTACTTTATAATGATTTGTGTATCCTTTATGGTCAATACCTTCTTCATATGCGGTTCTTTTGTTGTTTAGTTGTTTTTGTTCTTTGTTCATTTTTAATTTATTAAGTTAGTAATTTGATTGGTTCTTGGTAAAAAGGTACTTTACTTTTAGGCATATCTAATTTTGTTACTTGATATTCTGCGTCTTCTACTACTTTTTTATGTGCGTATGTCCATTTATAAAAGGTTCTAATATTTAAAAAGGGTTCATCTTTACTGAACCTTACGCCCTGATGAAATGCATCTACTATTTGATTAAAAGTCATATTTTTAAATCTATTTTCTTTTTTTAAATCCTCTGCAAATATTTTACTTAGTGTAGCCATAGTTTGTGCATCAGGTTTTTGCCCTATTTCTACAGATGTTTTTGCAATAAGGTCTAAGACTTTACTTGTTAATTCTTTAATGTTTTCTTGTTGTAGTGTTTTCATAATAGTTTCTTGGCTTCTTGCCAAGCATTTATTTGTGAATGAAGTTTTGATGATGATGCTCTTTTATTTTTATCCTTTTTCTCCCAAGTCCTGATAGCTGCCTTCCAGTCTTTCATTTTGTTTTTACCTATCATCCAACCTTTACTATCATAAAAATCAATAAAAGATTCAGCATTAATACTATTCTCCCTTTCAATGCAATAATCTGTAACATCTTTGACAGTCGGTTTGATAAAATATTTATTATTTATTTTTATTTCTTTATTCTTATTAATAGAAGTTAAATTTTTATCGGACAAGTTGTTTAAAATTTGAAGGACTTGTTCTTCATTTATTTTGAAGAATTGTTTTGCGGGTATTCCCATACGCTTCACACGTATGAGTTGATAGTTTTTAAGTGTTTTAAGACACTTTCTTTGGTGATACGAGTTTAGCGTAGTATCAGCTTCTATATTTGCTTCTGTGTTAAAAAACCAGCCGTCAGTCATACCTTGGCTTATAAAGTATTCTTCTTTACTTATTAAATCTGCAAGTAATACCGCTTCTTTCAATCCTATTTTTTTTGCTAGTTCTTTATTTAAAATTAAAAATGCGGTACTACTAAGCAGGTGTTTCATATAAGTTTTACGTTGAAGTGATAATTTGCCAAGGCGAATTTAATAAATTTTAATTGGTCGGCAAAATCAAAGTAAGTTGTTTTTATTACGCAACGACATTGCCCACTTGTAACTTTAATTTTTACCTCAGCAATTGGATTTTCTTTTACACCATTTTTTAATAAGTGTTCTTTCATAATTTCACCATTAATGAAAACTTCTTTACTCCCCTCAATATCTAAATATGCTTTGTATATTTTGTTGAATGTTTCCCTGTAAATAGGGCAAGTTTTGTAGTGTGACTTATGAGTAGATTCATAATAATATATCAATGTTCTATCTCTATTTAAAACTTCAGCAATATAATTTTGATGTATTCCTTCTTCATATCTACCTATATATGCAGCAACCTGTCTTACAACTTGCAATTCTCTTTTCCTGCTTTTACTTGATATAATATCTTCAGGTAAATTCATTGTTTTTGTTGCTAATTTACAGATAGATTTGAACTTTTCAATGTATTCAATATCTCTCATAATTAGAACGGTAAATCTTCATCACTTTGAACTTCTACAAATTCGCTTTTTTCTGTAGTCATTTCATTCATTTTATCTTTCATTCTAGCATCAAAACTTTCTGTATTTTTAGTAGAAAACCAATATCCGTCTATACTTGTGTAATACTTACCGTTGTATTCACGTGAGTAAACATTACATAAAATGCTTACAGGATATCCAACTACTAGTTTGTTAAGGTCATTTACCTTTTCCCCAAACGCACTTACACAAACAATAGGATTGTATTCGTTATCAGTTTCTATAAGGCAAGATTGTTTTTTCCATTCTTTACCCGCTTTACTAACCCCGTTTTCAAGAGGTAATATTTTTTTTAAATTTCCAGTAATTTCCATTATTTCTTTTTGTTTTTATTAGACTTGTTTTCTATTGCTTCAAGGTTATCAGCATCAATAATAAACTCCCAACCATCTGTTGCTTCTAGTTTACATTTTTCTACTCCGTTTTCTAACCATTTTTTTGTTAATGTTAATTCACCATTAACTCTTTCGTAGTGAAATTCTGTATTATACCTTGTTGATTTCACGTCTTTTACTTTGTACTTTTTTCTCATTTTATTTATTTATTTAATTATTAAAAAAAGGTAGTGACAAGGAATTGATAATACCACAAAGTATAACCGCTCAGTTATTAATTGATTACCTAACCTCATCACCACCTATACTAGTTCTTTTTAAATTCTTCTGATTCATCTTCACCAAACACTCCTAACTCATAGAACCCTGTTAATTTTAATACTGCTCTTGACATTGCTCTTTTTTCAGCCATTTCCATAACATACCAGCTATTAGTGTTTCCGTCTTTATATCCTTCGCCTTTTAAAGCACTTCCGAATGTTTGAATTGTATTTGAATCTTTAATTGCGATAGCGTGTAATACGCAAAAATCTTTTTCACACTTAATTACATTATAATCTATTTGTATATTTTCTATCGCTTGTATCTTTTCTATACCACTTCTTGTGATAATAATGTAGTGTTGATGCTTGAATACATCTTCTTTTGTAAGATTGTATTTAATATACTTCTCTTTTAGTATTTCAGTTTTCATATATAATTGTTTTAGTTTTTAAAAATTTTGTATTATAAAACTCTCATTACCTAGTTCTATAACTTGTGTATAATCTTGTATTGTGTCTATATCAGGATATTCTTCAGCTTCATAATCGCAATGAAAGTCGTCAAGGTCTTCATATTCTGTATATTCGCAACATAAAGCAATCGGGTCAAACTCTATTGATTCACCTGTGCTATCTTCATATTCTTCTAAGTAATCAAACAATCCTCGTAATCCTGACCTGCTAAAATTGTTTGGTCTATTTTGTTCAAACCATCTACTGAAGTTGTAAAAATTTAAAGTTTCTATCATTGTTTATTTATGTATTTAGTCAATTTTTCTTTTATATATTCACAGTCGCACCACTCAATAAATTCATAAGCATCAAACCAAACACAAAGTTCTTCACCTTGCTCATCTGTACCCCCAAAACAAACTTCGTTTTCGTGAGCCATAAAAGTATGTATTTTTAAATGTTTGTGTTCTTCTTTATTTCTTAATTCAATATTATCAGTTCCTGCGGTTGTTTCAAATGTGCTATTTATTATAGGTTTATTCATATCGTTGTTATTAGTGCTTTGTTATTATTTTGTTTCAAGTATTTCTCTTTGTATAAAGCTAATCTAATTTTTGTCCTGGTATTTATTTCCTCTGCTTCTTTTCCATAAATATCATACCAATAAGAACCTTTTGGCTCAACTTTAAAATCGTAAGTTTCGTCTAAATTCAAGCCAGTCATTTTTACATAAACTTCGTAAGCTTCTTTTACTTGTTCTTCAGTACCAAATATTCTGATGCTAGGCTCTACTTTTTCTATATCTGTAAACCAACCCTCAGGTGCTAGTTTACTTATCGTTTTATAGACACCATTGTTGTAGAAATGGAAGTCTTTACATATTAGTAATTCCATCGTGTAACGTCTTTATAGTGGTAGTATTGTGTTTTTATTTTGACAAATAAATCAATTATCTTTTCGTCTAGTGATTTGTCTAATAAGAACTTTCTGTTTTCAGGTTCTATCTCTTTAAGCAACATAACAAGACTGTCAGTTACTTTATTTAGCCATAATGGATTTTCATCAATCACATTAAGGATTGAAACTTTAGCTTCTTCAGCATTTGTAGCTTCTTTCATTTTAAAAGTTGAGTACATAGTTTTTGTTTTAGTTAGTAATTATTGAATTGTAAAATTTTAATGCTTTGTCGCTTCCTTGTTTGGTGTTATGCCCTCCAAACTGCTCATACGACACCCAACCTCCTTTTGACACTATGCTTACAAGATTGGTTTTTAAAGACACCGAGATTATATAACCCCATTTATCTGTCCATTTCGGTTTTTCATAATTTGTTTCCATACTTTTTGTTTTAGTTAATACGTTAGCCCCGTTTGGTAAGGTGGTTGCCTTTTGCCTTTATGTTTTGTAGAGGTCGCTAGTGGGAATGGTTTTTCTCCATTTCGTATTGGAATTGCAATTCCTCACCACCGATGCGACATTTTAAGGTTCTCACACCCCGAGTTGTATTCTAGAAATACCTCCCGCTCACTCATACATCTTTATATTTTAAAAAAAGTAGTTAGGGCTTCTAAGCAGAATAAATATTATTGATAGATTTTAGTTTTCACTAAGCTAATTATTCCTTTCACCGCTATCAAACGGCTTACTGTAGATGTGTTTAAAGACTTATCTTTCTCCCATTTTGCCTAAGAAACAACTTTTGATTTTTGGTTAATCATAAGCATTTGGTTATTCTCTTATAATCGTTTAGCTATAAACTTCACTACTCAACCTCATTGTTTAGGGTACTCTTTCAACCCGTTCCTCACAATTTAACTTACCTTTCGGTAAAGCAAGTTTCCTACTTTTGTACTTATTTCAATGAACTTTTCAAAGTTTTTAACCCCTTTGATGAAACAAAGATACAAACATTTTTTGGATTAACAAAGTTTTTAACTACTTTTTTAACTACTTTATTAACAAAAATAGTCATTTATATCTAGTAAATTAAGGTGAAAAAAAAACTAAAAATTATAGTTCCATTAGTAAATTTAGGGGGGTTTTTCCGTTATTTAAGACAACTGCAACGCCCACGGCTGGTCGTTTTCCATATTTTGCATACGCCATTGCATACGATTTTTGATTAATTCCGCAGCCAACTTGTGTTCCAAAGACACGAAAATTCTTACCCACATAATGCTCTGTGTAACATTGTGTATGTAAATGCCCTTGAACTGTGTTCATCATATCTGCCCTGCATTTGGTTCTAGCGGTTCCGCCTTCTCCGTGTATGTATTGAACTCCGTCCTTAACATATCTTTCTACAAAATTCCAATTAGGAGTTTCTAGCACTTCTTTATATGATTTTATCCACTTACTAGGTATAGCTGAAGTTTGTGCCTTACGCATAATTATACGGTCGTGGTTACCGATTATTACTGTCGCTAGAGGAAAAGCATTACGCCATCTTGCTATACGTTGAATAGCTAGGTGAAGTTCATCTGCACCGCCCATACCGTCTGCTGATGTTTCGTGATAACTAGAAAAATGGTTATCAATCACATCACCAATAAAGACAACTTCTGTGCAATTAAATTCATAATACTTATCTATACAAAATTCTAAGTAACTATCAAGGCAGAAGGGCTCGTGCAAGTCACCGATAACTAGGACATTCCTAGCTTCGGTTTCTCGCATTTTTTCTAAAGCCACTATCTCGTGTGGCTTCAATCTATATCTATTGTTTTTTTGCAACGTCTGCTATACCTTGTCCGACAATTAAAGTCAAAATTGCGTAATACAAATCTTTAGCAGTTGATTCGTCAACTCCTAGATATGAAACGATAGCTGGAACAACAACAGAACTTATTGCGTACCAAAACTTTTTTGACTTCATCATTTTACCGATTAAGTATTTTTCTAGTAATTTTCTCATTTTTAAGTGTTTTTGATTATTAAATTAATATCCTCACCGCCCAAATGTAATATTTCTTTCATTAGTAAATTCATAGCTAAAGTTGAATTACCGACAAAGTCTTGTGAATAAGTTTGTCCTACGAGGATACAACCCCTAGTGTCTTTAGGTTTATTACCTCTGTGAAACAATATATATGAACGATTATGAACTTCTTCTACAATTAAATGTACATACTTCCTCGTAGCTGATTGTCTAGCAGGTCTTACCTTTACGCCGTATGCTCCTGCAGGAATACAGGATACGCTTCTTTGATTACCACGATAGGGTAATTCTAATGTATAACATAATTTTTCTCCATTGACATATAAAGTGCCAATGATTGATTCTTCTGAATAAATCTTTCTTATTATTAAAAGATTAACGCCCTTGTCCTCGGTAGGTTTTTTTGTAACCGCTTTGTCCTCTACTAGCGTTTTTGGAGTGTATTCCTTTTCTTTTTTTTCTAGTAGAATTATAAGTGTTTGTAGAAACTTTACGAGCCATTTAATTAGATTTGTCAAATTTTATAAATTTATAAATAGTAAAAGCTATTGCCAGAACTAAAGAAACAAGAGTTAATACCTCATTGCAATCTGTAATACTGAATCCAATAGCACTTCCGTTAGCTATCCCTACTTGTAGTGTGTCTTTTAGGTCGTTCATTTTTTTTAGTATTTGGCTTTTTATCCAAGTAGGATTTTAGCTTCGTTATGTTTACTGTTTTTGTTTTATAGTGCTTTTTCATTACGGACTGATATCAGGTGTTAAAAAGTTTCTCAATGTTATTTTAGTGCCTTGTGGCATTGGTCTTTCTAAATTCATTCCATTATAGTAAGCATTTTTATCTGGGTTTATATCTGCACCTGAATTTGAAGAATATTCAGGAAAACTAGAAGTATTGTTAGTTATATATTCAATCATTCGTTCCGTATAATATTCCGCAGTATTCCTAACCTCTTCTCGTAAGTGTTGTGCTTCTTCTGTGCTTAAAGAATTACCTGTTTCTGAAGTCTTAGAAAATATGTTACCATTCTCAATCTTGAACCTTAAAAAAGGGATAGCGTGGTAAAAAGCCCAATTAGGTAACATATCACCTATATATTCATCAACTAATGTTTTGTAAGCACCTGTTAATGAACTTCCTGTTATTTTAGTTTTTAAAGCATCATATAATTGTGTGCCTAGTTTAGGTTCTACATACAATTTTTGTGCTTGCCTTACATATGGTAATAATAAATTTGTATCAACATTCAAGTTGATTGCCGTGCTATCTTTTAATTTTTCTTCTGATATAAATAATACGTATGCCATAATTATCTTTCTTCTATGTAGCCGTGATTCCTCATTCTTTTAGGTGGTCTTGCTACTAATTTATCATTTCTTTTTGCGGTGAATCCTTCACTTTTTGCTTTTGTGTAGCCTATGTTTTTGTCGTCTTGTATTTTATCAGGATAATAAACATAGTTCTCATCTGTTTTTGGTGCTTTATATACTTGCCTTAACCAGAAGTGTTGGCATTGGGGACCTCCTTTGTAGAGCCAGATTGAGTATTTATCTGCTCCGTATGGACCGAAGCCTGGGTTTACTGGTATTTTCTCCATTCTTAGTATATCTTCTTTTCTATATATTTTTTTAGCAGACATCATTTTGCTGCAAAATTCTCTAGTGGTATCTGTTTCGTTTACTAAAAAATTATCATTTGTGTAAACGTATCTTACTTTGTAGAAAGCAGTTTTACTTTTATTTAATCCGTCTTGCTTACTCCTAGCGTTAGGATTTGCTCTTCCTGTTGAGGTTAATTCTATTTGCTCACTTACTGAATTATTCAATTCTGCTTCGTAATCAAAATCTAAATGCTCACCATCAACAACTTCTTCTTCTATTAATTCCCAATCTTCAGGAATATCTTCCATAGTTTCTAGGAATAAATCTAGTTCAGTTTTTTTACTTAAATCCAAACTTTTGATTGACTCGTGGTTTTCACAAGGCATATAATACGTTTTACCGTCTTGTTTATGTTCGTGTGAACCGCTACAACCAATTCTTTTTGCTTCTGCTTCTGCTTCTTCTTTAGTTTCAAACAAAGGTAATTCAACACCATCTGTAACCATACTGCCTACTTTAGCTAAGTTTTCTTTTATTTCAATGTTTTCTTCTAAAGGTGGTAAACCAAGTTCTTCTCTAACTTCGTCTTGAGTCATTACTGCCATTAAATCTTGATTCGTAAACCTTGTAGTAATTGGTTTTAACTGAACAAATTCAACAGGTAAATCCATATTATTTACAGAAAATATAGTTTGTAAAGTGTTTAGTATATGTAACTGAAATGGCTTCACTACTGTGTTGAGGTAAAAGTTAGCTGCTGAATTAAGCTCGTCAGCGTTGTTTCCAAGCCCTGTGTCAGACTTTATTCCCATTAGCATAGGTGAGGTTACCCTGTGTCCTGTTAAGATGTTCTGAACTAATAATTCTTGCAATGCTAAATATTGCTTATCCGCGTCGGAAACGCTAATTGGTGTTATCTCTGGAGTACGTGTTTTGTCATCTGAAAATGTCAAAATAAATTTTCCACTGTTTTTTGCTCCTGCGAACTTATCAACAAGACTTTGTTCTATCTGGAATCTTTCTTCCTGAGTTGGTATACCATTAGCAAAGCTGATGAAGTATGAACCGCTGAATCCATTTTCTATATTGTTGAGATGGAACTCTGCTACTTTTTGGTCAACTAATGCCCAGTTGTTTGCGGCAATATAATCAGGTGTATGGTACACATCCATATTAGGACTGTAAGCACCTGTATATAATAGTTGGCTAGGTGCGGTTCTATCTTTTGTGTTAAACGCATCTATTCTGTAAGGTTTGTTTTCTCTTACATTTGACCAGTCTGCACTTATATAATAACAATCAATTTGACCTAGAGCATTTGGTTTTCCTGCCCTTACTCTCTCTACAGGCACGTGGTACACTTCTGATATTTTTGTTTTGTCTTTATTCCAAATAACGTGTATAGCGTAAGCACCTTGTAATTTAAAATCAAAAGCTACTTTTTTGATTACTTGGTGTAAACTTTCTTTGCCGTTTGCGTGTCTTAAAAATTTCTTTAAATCAACATACGTTTCTAAGTTAATACCATCATCATCAATAACTAAGTCATCACCTGATATCATTTCAGCAGTTGCGTTAATTATTGCTGCGTGTGTGCTAGAATTGTAATAAAGGTCAATAAGGAATTGCGGGTATAAATTTCTCCAATCTTCGGTTCCGTATTCTATATAATTTTCTCCCCTAATTTCTTTTACTATCGGTGCCGTTTGCGTTTCAAAATTTACACTTAAAATATTATCTTTCATATTGTTTTTTTTATAATGGCAATGTTCCTAATCTTAAATTGATATTGTTTGTCAAAGCTTCTGAAGAAGTTTGAAACAGCATTGCTTCATAAATAATTCCATCATAAGGATTAATATCTGCTTTTCTTATACCTATAACGTCTATATCTGCCGTCCCCCCAAGAACACCTGTGTCTGCTTGTTTAACTCCATTCCAATAAAACTCTAAAGTATCATCAACACCACTTACCGTACCCCTAGTAATAACTAAATAATTATCGGCACCAATCATAGTACCACTATCAATATCTAAATCTAGTGTTACGTTATTTATTTTTACACGTATTCTAGTGTTTGAAAATAGCTTCATAAATTCTCCGCTTGTCGTATTATCAGCAATCAAAGTTCCTCCAGCACTATTTATGTTTACATACATTCCAAGCGTAAATTCTCCAGCCATAGTAATTTGAGTTGTTAAATCGAAATGGTCGTCAGAGCCATCAAATTCTACTTTATACCCGTTTACTAAAGCAGGTTGTTCTGCTGCAGTTGTTTGAATTGCGTGATTATTTTCACCAGACTGGTCAGCCCATTTGTTTACATTCCCGTCTGTAAGAGCAAATCCTGTGTTAAATTTATACCAAAACTCAACATCAGTTTCGTCACTAGGTGCCCAAGTTAATACCTTTGCGTTATCTTTTAAAGAAAGGTCTAATCCTAACTTCATATTATCTATTGTTTAATTCATAGTAAGCAATTGCCAAACCGCTACTTGTTGTAATAGCCGTTACATTTAAGAACAAAGTAGTACCCGCAGTATATGTTCTGTGTAAAGCTGCAGGAGTAGAATCACCTGCTATCCCTGAATCATTACCTATTGTCATTGCTGATACTACTGTGTCAGCTAGAAAGTGAATAGCGTAGTAATCTTTACTTGTAATTGTTTCTGCTCCATTGATTATATCAACAGTCCTTTTCCCTAATTGTTCGCTTAATAATTGTTGTACATTATCTATACTCATTTTTTTTGTTTTTTATTGTCCGTAATATATATAATTTGTGCCACTTGGTTCTGGATGTTGCGTGTATTGTACTTGTTCAGTTCCGTCTTTCTCAGCGACATACATTTTTCCTTTTGTTACAAGCCCTTGAACTATGCCTTTGTCATCTGATGCGGGTTCTAATGGTGTAGTTTCATTTACAGGAGCTCTACCTACTTCTATTGCAACTGTTCCCACCCAACTCACTTCAAACACTTCATACTTCCAAAATCCAGCAGGTAAAAAATTAATAATCCCGTTGTAAAGATTTGATATTGGAGCTGGAACTGCACCTCTGTAGTCAAACTCAAATTTAGTATACCTATCAGTTATGGTTTCAGTTTTGGCATACACATAAGTAACGGCTTTGTTCATATCATTAGTAAACTTCCACAAGTGTCTTATGTTAGATGTTGCTACGGCTAGGTTTACCCTATTATCTTTTGTCTGCACATATGTTTCTAAATCTGTACCCGTGATTGCTTGTATCATATTATAATATAGAAAAAGTATTTTTTTATTTGCATATTAAAAGAAAAAGGTGGCAAATGCCACCCTAATCTAAAAATATATGAAACCTACTAATTATATTATGTTGAAACTACAAATGGAGAACCCTCATTTGTGAATCCTGTGTTATCAAATATACTAGTTGTGTAATCTTCTAAGAACGCCATTGGTAACGGCTCAAGACCCGTGAAGGTAAGAGTGTATCCATTCCTGTCACCGAAAGCTGCTCCAGTATCCATAGAACCTGTGTTAAGTTCTAATCCGTTTTTCCAGCCTACTGCAAGAATAACTGGATGCCCGTTAGCATACTCTTGATTCAACTCTACGAATGTTCTTACTTTTGTTTGTCCTAATAGTTTTATTTGGTTTTGGTCTTCTTTTGTCAATCTGTTTAGCATAATGTTAACAGTAGGAGTATAAAATATTGTTCCGTTCTCCGTTGAACCTGTTATTGCATCTGAAACTGATGCAACACCTAACGGCATTACATACTTGTAAATACTTTTGCTATTCCAATCAATAGTGTCAATCTCTAGTGGGTGCGTTCCGTCGTACGCCCAATCAGTATCTCCTAAGTCAGAATAGACAGAAAAGTATATTGCTTTTACTCCACCTGCAATTCTTTGACAATCAAGTCCTCTACCTTTTGTTAATAATGTACAAGCCATATTTATTTATTTTTTAAGGTTAAAAGGAGCAAGAGTTTTTACACCCTTGCTTCTTGAATTAATTTTATTACGAAGTTAATACTGTGTCAGCACCAATTCCTACTTGCGTACCTCCTGAGTATCTAGCTACTAATCTCATATTGTCTGAACCATCTAATCCTGACATATCTAACAATTGGATTCTAGTCTGGTCGCTTAACAAGTCAGTTCCGAAGAACATATTAGATTTTTCAGCAGCTACTATTACATCATCTTTCATTCCGTTACAAACTGCAATTTTTAGACCTTCAAATACTGCATCATAATCTCCATTCATTGAATAAGCATTAACATACCCTAAAGTAGAGATTGCAGATATGTATAATCTATAAGACTTAGGAGACATATAAAGATATAAATCATCTTTTGTGTAAACTGTTGATAAGATAGCAGCTGAAGTGTTTTGTAAATTTTGTATAATGTTAGTTGCAGTAAAAGCAGTTCCTGCACCACCTACATTTGCTACATCAACTACTGTTCCATCAGTTACTAAGTGTCCAACACCACCGCCTACAAATCCTGTAAACTCTCCTGGTGTTGCATCATTTCCTGTCCATAACGAAACTTCTGTTGCGTTAGCTATAATCTCACCCACATAAGAAATTACATAGTCATCAAAACTTGCAGGAGGTGGTGCGCCTGCACCTGCTCTCATTTGTAAAGCTTCCCAAGATTCTAAAAGACTACTTTTACATATATCTGTATTTACTTGTAGATTTTTTGGAGTAAGAACCGCTTCTGTTAGTGTTAGTGTTCCGTGTTCAGTAAAATTACAAGACGCATTTCTTACCATTCCGGTATTCGCCATCTTTTGTATGTTACTCTTATACTTGATGTTTTCTATCATTGTTAAAAAATCCATCGAGTTTGCTTGCCTTAAAGCTGCGGAGATGTAAAATCCTGCTGCTTTACCTGCATAATTACTTGCCGTTGCATCTATTGCCATTTTTTTAGTTTTTTATTATTATTTATTTAATTATATAAGTTGTATAAAAACTTCTCTTTCTTAGATAGTTTTTTATAATCTTTTTTAGATAAAGATGTTTTATTACTTTCCGAACTGAATTTATTAGTATTGATTGGAGAGTCAGCAGGAGTTTCTGATAATTCAATTTTCAACGCTTCGTTCTCAGCTTTTAATTTTTCAATTTCTTCTTCTGCTGAA
>CERA01065900.1_pt1 | contig 12543 bp, 10 predicted proteins | sample 530881 | NCBI WGS metagenome assembly CERA01 (sample SAMEA2621061, study PRJEB7988) | marine metagenome | biome: marine biome (ENVO:00000447); feature: deep chlorophyll maximum layer (ENVO:xxxxxxxx); material: "saline water (ENVO:00002010), including plankton (ENVO:xxxxxxxx)" | depth 50 m
ACTAGTTTCTGAAGGTGATGTAGCTTATTTTTACCAGGAGTATCAGAATATACCAATGGATGACAGTTTTCGTGTATTTAAGAAAGAAAACATTAACTATTGGGAAGGACATTTTAAAAATGACAATGATTTTTCTGTTATTATCCAAAATGTTGAAGATGAGATATGGGATATACCTGTAAATGTGTTTATGGGTGTTGACCCAGCGTCAAGTGAGAATGTAAAAGCTGATTTTTCTGTTATTATGGTCATTGGAGTAGATGCAGAGAACAATATCTACGTTATTGACTACCATCGAGGTCAAATGGCTCCAATGGATTTAGCTGATAAGTTAACCGAAATGATTGAATATTACAAGCCTAAATTGATAAATATAGAAGAGACAGGACATGTAATGCTTTCTGATTATATGATGAGAGAATCTAAAAGGACAGGAAAGTTTTATAACATAAATCCTAAGAAAGCAATAAAAAGTAAGTACTACAGGATTAAACAATTGCAACCTTATTTTGCTAGCGATGCTATGCGCCTAAAGGATGAGCATTGGGAGTTAGAGCAAGAACTTTTAAATTTTAAAGAACATGGTAGTTTTAAAAAGGATACATTAGATGCATTAAGATGGGCAATTGATGATATATATGCACCTAGGCATGGTTTTGACGAAGATGGAATGCAATATAGAGGCTATTCTCCATTTAAAGGTATAGATTGGGAAACTGGCGAAAGTGTATTTGCATAGTATGTATAATAATAATTAATATGTGGTAGCATGATAAGTTTAAAAAATATCAAACTTGATGATATATCTGCGTCAGACATTAGTAACGAATACGTTTACTATCAATCTTCAGCAGATGAACATAAGTTTCAGATGGCAGAAGATGAAGAGTTTTATTTAGGATTACAGTTAACAAGAGCGCAAAAGGATTACCTGGTAAGTGTCGGTCAACCACCTGAGGCAAATAATAAGATTAGACCTGCTGTTGAGCAAGTTTTATCGAATGTTGCTGGTGCTAGCCCAGAATGGGATGTTAGACCTACTGGAAAGACAGATTCTGAGGTTGCTTTTGTATATAATAAATTATTAGATAAAATTTGGTATGAGTCTGATGGAGATAGACATTTTAGAAGTATTGTAAAAGACTATACTATTAAAGGTCTTGGTTATATGTATGTATATCCAGATTGGCAAGCAGAACAAGGTAGAGGTGGAATTAAAGTAAAAAGGGTTGCACCAGAAAATATGTATGTTGACCCTAACTCAACTGACCCATTTTTTAGAGACGCTGCATCTATAATGCTTTCAGATACTAGCACAAAAGAATCTATGAAGGTAATGTTCCCAGAACATGCAAATGATATAGAAGATGCACATGAAGATTATAGAGATGATGATTATGCTACGTCTAAATATAATAGAGATGATATTATAAGAAGAAGTGATGTAAATGACGATGGTCAACCTAAAGTAAGAAGATTTATACGTTGGTCAAAAGTAAGCGAAGAACAAATTCTATTAACAGATAAGCTTACTGGAAGGCAAAAAAGTTTTAACAAAAAAGAATATGATGAATTTAAATCTACAAAAAGATATAAAGCTTATATTCAAAATAATCAAGTAGAAGAAGAAAAGATATTTGTAACTAGAGTGCGTGAAAGTTTTGTAATAGGTGATGCATTGATATATGATATTGTATTACCATTAGAAGATTATCCTATTGTGCCATGCTGTAATGAGCATAATGGGAATCCGTATCCTGCTGGTGACGTAAGGCATGCAAAAACTCCACAAAGAATGTTAAATAGGACCGAGGCATTGCTTATATCTCACGCCACTAGCACAGCTAGTTTTAAATTAATTTATGAAGATGGAGCTATTGACCCAGAAGAGCTTGAGAAATGGTTTGTACCTAATGCAATTATTAGAGCAAACCCTTCAGCTTTAAGAGAAGGTAAAATAAAAGAACTATCTCCACCGGCAATTAGTTCCCAACTTTATGTAGAAAAGCAAAGATATGAAACAGATATAGAAACTGTATTTGGTGCATATAAGTTCCAACAAGGTAATCCTTCTGGTGCTGTTGGGACATTTGGCGAAGCTAAAATATTAGATGAAGCATCTTCTAGAAAACAAAATTGGAAGATATTACCTGCATACGATATGCTTACACATGTTGGTAGGATAGTTTCAAAGTATATACCTTATGTATATGATAAAGAAAGAATTTTACGCGTAATCAATCCATTAGGAATTGAAAAAGAATTAAAGATTAATGTACCGGTAATAAACGATTATACTTTAGCAATTGAAAGAATGTACGATGTTACAACAGCAGAAGTAGATATTCGTGTTGTTATTGGTAGTACACGCTCAAAAAGTCCAACGGCAGATTTGGCAAAAGATATACAATTATTACAAGCTGGTATTTACGATAGAACTCAAGTAATCATGGGTCTACAAGGAGATGTAGATAAATCATCATTGATTGCTAGAATGAGTGAAATTGAAAAACTTAGAGCGCAAAATCAACAATTGTCAAAACAATTACAGTCTATGACTGGAGATTTGCAAACTAGAGAAAGAGAACTGTTCCATACAAAGATGAGAGCAGAAGTCTCTGAAGCAACAAAGCCGGTACAACAAGCGGTAAGTAACTTGAGGGCAACAGCGAAGAACGAGGAAAGAAAACAGAAAGAGATGACAGATAAAACAGCTATTGATTTAGCTGATTTAAGAAGCGCGGTTAACTCAGAAGAAACGGCTTCCAATCCGTTTGAAGAACAAATGGGATTGGGATAACCTTAAAAACAGGAGCATCGAATGTCTAAAAATACGACAAGTACACAAGAAACTAAAGACGATAACTTAATGGGAATGTTAAATACTTTTAACGAACCATCTAGCTCAGAAGAAGTAAATGTGGAAACTGAAATAGAATCCGAAACAGAAGAAGCTATTGAGCTTTCAGAAGAAGAAATAACTCAAAAAGAAGAAGAAGCTGTAGAAGAAGTTAAGAAATGGCTTATTGATAATAAGTTTGAAGATACCGAAGAAGGTCGAGATAAGCTTGCTGATGCATATAAGAATATTCAAAGTGCAAAAGATAAAGCAGAAGGCGAACTTCGTGAAAAAAGTTCAAAGTATGAAAAACTTGAAGTGATTGATTCTTGGTTGCAAAAGAATCCTCATATTGTAGAAAAATTGCAAGAAGAAGCTAACAAGCAAGAAGCGGGGGGTCCGCCTCAAAAGCCGGAAGATTATGAAATACTAGAAGAAGCAAGCGAAGGCTCTTCTTCCCAAGTCTGGCGACAGGAATACGACCAATGGCTAATTGACCAAGGCGCACAAAAAGCAATGAAACAATTTGAAGGTGTAAGGCAACAAGAAAGTCAAGTTAAAGCACGACAAGCTGAAATTAACGAACTTAAATCACTTGGTATGACGGAAGAAGAAATACAATCATACTATGGTTTTATGAAAAGTCCGGAAAACGTAACAACTTCTAATATGGTTAAGGTGTGGAAGGTTCTGAATGGAAAAGAAGAAAGTGTAAATCCTCCTTCAGAAAAAGAAAAAGCTGGTCAAAGCAAAGTACTTGAAATGGAAAAGGTTCAAAGTGGAGCCTCAGTTGAAGGCAAACCAACTCCTGTCAAGAAACCTGCTGAAAAAGAATTAGATGACTTTATGAAGGGGATATTGCAATTTAGCAAATAGAAACCCTAAAATAAAGGAGTATGTATTATGCCAAATACATATGGTGCCGGAACTGCAACACAGTTCTCTGACGGCACACAAAGGCAAGTACTCGAATTAGGTCCAAAGATTTATTATTACAATGAATCCGTAACACCTTTGCTATCTATTTCTGGTCGTGCAGGCACAGTTGGAACTCCTGTACCGATTTTTGAATGGATGGAAGACGAGTACTTCATTAAAAGAAGTATCAAAACTGAAATTACAAGCACAGATGTAACTGATACTGCAACTGCTGGAATTAATGGCGATAATGCTATTGTTAAATTCCGCAGACAAGCACAGGTAGAAGCATTTGAAGTTGGTGGAATTTATGCTGCATCTGTAGCTGGTGGTTCTGCTGCTTTAACAAGTGCTGTAACACACTTTATTTGTGTTGCAATAGGTAAAGATGTTAACCTAGCAAGTCCAAGTGATAAGCATGTTCAATTTTTAAGTGCGCACAAGCACGCATCATTGAATGCTTATAATGTTGAAGCTGTAGCTGATGGTACTGATATGATTACTGCTGACGCTTCCGGTGTTCTTACCTTAACATACGTTGCAACCGCTGGTCAATTTTATGACAACGCTGTAGCAACTACTTACTATGGAAATGACCCAATGGGATTTGGCGAAGTTAATTTTGCTGATGCCGATTATTTCATGGTAGCGGGTGGTAATGGTGAGTACGCTGAAGGTGCTGCTGTTGGTTCTGAAACTCGTAAAAAAGTTCGTAGATTAAAGAATTGTACGCAAATCTTTCGCGAGCCTTATACGATTACAAGAACAGCTAGAGTGTCTGACCAATATGGCGGACCAGAACTAGCAAGACTGCAAGCGCGTAAGCTAGCACAAATTAAAGCAAACGTAGAATACGCTATGCTTTTTAATGGTGCAATTAGCTTAGATGCAACCTCTGCTAACCCTAAAAGAACCTTTGCAGGTTTAGGTGTTGGTGGAACTGCTGGTGTTATTCAAACTAATAATGCTGATATTGATTCATCATTACAGTTAAATAACTCAAGTGGTACTCAGGCTAACTTTGATGCTGTGATAGAACATATTTTCCAAGATACAATTGATGGTTCAATGGAAAAAACTGTTTTTGCTTCAAACAAATGGCTATTGAAACTTACAGCAATGGTTCGTGCTGACTCTTCTAGCAATATGAATGCAATGATGGGCGAAGAAGAAAAAGCTGGATTAAGAGTAATGAGTTATATGGGACCAGTTGGTACATTAAACTTCATTCCTCATCCTTTCCTAAAAGGTGCTTATGAAGATTATGCAGTAGCTGTTGACTTTGCTAACTTTGATGCGCGTGTCTTAGCCGAATCTGATTTTCAGCTTCGCAGAGATATCGTTCAAGATGGTAGTGATGGTCAAACAGACGAGTGGTTAGTTGAGGCAGGTCCTGAGATTCGTCAGGAACAAACTCATGCAATCATGAAGCTTGTGTAAATAATAGTGTAGGGGGGTAATTTTTACCCCCCTAATACTTAAAGGTTTAAAATGACTGAACAAGAAAAAAAGAAATTAAAAAGAGTAGGTTTAACTAGGTTAAATAGTCCTAAAAGAACTCCTAAACATCCTACTAAAAAAGGCATTGTTGCTATTCGTGATGGCGGTAAAATTAGAATTATACGTTTTGGCGCTCAAGGAATGGGTCACAATTATAGTCCAGAAGCTAGAAAGAGTTTTAAAGCAAGACATGGTAAGAATATTGCTAAAGGAAAAACATCTGCTGCATATTGGGCAAATAAACTTTTTTGGGCAGGTAAAGGTGGGAGCAAAAAAAGTCCACCTAAATCACAAAAGCATGTAAAAGGAATAAGGAGACGTAAAGCGTAATGAGATATCAAGAAGCATACGAAATGGTTGAAGCCGGTTTAAGTAAATCAGCTTTAGGATTTCCAATTACAGAGCCTTTAATATCTAGTTTTTTTGATAATAAAGTTCAAGAGGTTGGAGGAAGAGTCGTAAGGAAAAGAAGTTCACAGGAATTATCTACTACTACAACAAATGTTTATACATTAACCAATGAAGATGCTAGCATGAGAATATATAAAGTTACGCTTATTGGTAGTAGTGATAGCAAGACTGTTCCTTATGTTAGTGAAAAAAGATATGCAGAAGGTGCAGATGAAGGCACTATACAGAATATTGGTTATTTTGTAAGTGAAGAAAATTCAAGTACTGGTACTATTACAGGTGCAACAAGTGCAAATCCAATAGTTATTACAAGTAGTTCTCATGGATTAGAAACTGGTGATAAAGTAAAGATAACTGCTATTGTTGGTTTACTTTCTGGTACAGGTGCTAAAAGTGAAGTTAATGATGTTGTTCATGAGGTTACAGTAACAAGTGCAAATGCATTTTCAATTCCAGTTAAAGGTGCTGCTTATGGAACTGCTTATGGAAGCGCAGGAACTTGGACCTCAAAAGATATAAAGTTAACATTAACTAAAACACCTGATTCTGGAAGTACCTTAAAAGTTTATTATTATGCAAATCCTATGACTAAAAATGCAATTACAGATGGAGTAGATTTGCCTGACCAATTAATACCAGCTTGCGTACATTATTCGTTAGCTCATTTTTTATTTTTAGATGGTCAAATGCAAATGGGTAGCGGACATTATGGATTAGCAGAAAAAATAGAAAAAGAATTTATAGAGACAAGAAATTCAAGAGAGGCTAAACCAGATATTATACCACCACCATTACAGGACTTTATATTCTAATGAGTACATTTAAAGTAAGAATAGAAGATTATGTTGGGGCAGTAGGTGACGACACTTTTCTAGGTGACGCACTTACTGACACAGCAGCAGAAATTATAAGAGCAATACCTGACGATAAGGTTAAAAGTTTTACACAAGAATCTGGAGATATATCAGCAGCTTCTACAAATATAGCTAATCATAGAATAGTTAGTGTTATTAGAGAACGAGGTACAGATGGAGAGTATGTTGAGTGCAGAGAATTGCCTGTAAAGTATTTTAGAAAAGTTCAAGACTCTTCAAGCATGTTTGCTGCTAGCGTTGAATCTCCTGTATATATTATTAAGAATAGTTCTATACATGTATTTCCAACTCCAGGAGCAAGTCCAAATTGTTTTAAAGTTGAAAGCGTTACATTTCCAACTGTAGCTGCAAGTGCTTCAAATATAACGGATAGTCCAGTAGACCCGTTTCCAAACAGTATGGAAGATATGGTTGTTGTTGGTGCTAGCTCAAAAGCATGTCAATACTTAATGGCTAGAGTAAAAGATTCTATGCCTTCAGAACCTGTTTTAGTGCTAGATGATATTACAGTACCTGCTACGCCTAGTAACCCTACTATATCTTTTTCAAATGCGACTATAGGTGATGCAGTTAGTTCTGCGCAAGACTCTATAACTGTAGCTCCTGAAAATGCAAGTGCTACAAGTTCAACCGGAAGCTCTGCTTCTGCTTATACAAAGCCTAGCTTACAAGGAAGTTCAGACGATTTAACAGATGTTACTGGTGGAACATTTGGAAGCCCTGCTGTAGATTATGCTACTTGGTGGGATACATTATCAGATATTATAGAAACAGAAGAAGACTCTGAATTAGCTACAGTACAAGTTGCTAAGATTAGAAGTTATATAGAAGCTTTTAATGCAGAGGTAAACAGCGCAAGAGGTGCAATGCAAGCAACAATTGAAGACGCTAGATTATCAACTCAAGCTAGCATAGCTACTGCTGGAGATGCAACACAAGCTTCAATAGCAAATGCTTCTAATGATGTTAATGCTTCTATTTCAAAAATGAGAGAAAGCACAGGAGCTGCAATAGCAAAAATGTCACAAAGTACTAATGTTAATATTTCAAATGCTGCTAAAAGTTTAGAGTCTTCAATACAGGATTACAGTTTAGAAGTAAGTAAATTTGGAACAGATATACAAAGATATACTTCTGAAGTAAATACAGCGATTAATGAATACTCAACTGATATACAAAAATATACAGCACAAGTTGATAGATATACTAAAGAGTATAGTTGGTATCAAGACCAATATGTTAGACTTGACGCAAAATTTAAAGAATCATTACAAGTGTTGATTGCTAATTAATGCCTAATAAAAAAATTATAACAAAAGTTATGGTCCATCCTACTGAGTTTGTAAACGTACAATCTCGTTATTATAATGATAGTGATATAGGCAAAAGACTATCTGGTAAAATGACTACAGATATTGCTGATAGTCAACATTCTAGTTTTTTTTCTAAAGATAAAGAAGTTACATCAGTTGGTGCTGTTTTAAATACTGGTGGTGTAAGTATTATTTTTATTATGATAAAGAATAAAGCAAATAACGATGTGTTTTTGTCTCTTGATGGTAGTAATTATAAAACAAAAATTTCTAAAAATGATGTATTTTCATCAGAGTTAAACGGCGTATCGTCAGCAAATATTAAAGTAAAAACAAGTTCTGAAACTAGCAATATAGAATATATAGTAGCCCAATGAGTGCAGCAGCAAGAAGAATACAGTATAATACTCAAGTACTTCCATTTATAAACGATGTTGCTTTAGAAGAAGAAACAATAACTCCTAAGTTAAAATATGTTGATTCTGATATAAAAAAATCTTATGGGTGTTCTAGTTTTATAGATATAACAGCAAATCAAGTTAATGATAAATGGTTTAGAATTGATACAGAATGGGGAACTGCAAATTCTAATTGGGAAACTTTAACTACATTAAATTGGGAAGAATCTGGAGAAGATTTAAGTACTTCTGGAGAACAATTAAATACTTCTGGAACTGCCTTAGTTTTTGCTTATTTTAAAAATATTGGTTCAAACACAATATTATTAAGTAATGATAGCGGTTCTAATTATTTATTTAAGTTATCTGCTGGTAATGCCTTATATTTTAAGGCTGATGGAATAGCTGTAAATACAATTTATGCCAAATCTGCTAGTGGTACTAGCGCACTTGAATACGTTCTAGGAATATAATGCCTAAAGAAATTTATAAATTAGACAGATTTCATGGAGGTCTAAATACAAATGCGGACCCAAGAGATATAGAAGAAAACGAACTATCTAAAGCTACCGATATAATGGTAGATGAAATAGGAACAATAAGAACTTTAGGCTCTGGTGTAAACCATGAAGCTTTTACTGCTACATCAAATAGACCATTTTCTGGAGCAATTAGCGCTGGTTATGGATTGTTTCATTGGAGTAGCGATAGAAAAGGAGCGCATGTTAAACAAGCAGACCTTAGTGGTACGCACACAGGAGCCGATAGTGCTACGAATATGATAGATACTAGTGCTAATTTTCCTATAGATGGATTAATTGGTGCTAGAATAAACAATTTAACTGATGGTAGCTCTGGAACTATTACTGATAATACAGATGTAACTGTAATTGTTGGTTCATTAAGTGGCGGTTCTGATAATAGTTTTGATGATGCAGCTAATGATGCATATACTATTGATAGCTTTCCTACTACTGGCGATAATTATATAGCTTTTTCTGACGCAGATGCAACAGGTACAGTAAGTATGTATTCATTTGCATCTGATACATGGGGAGAAACAGTAACGGGATTAACTAACGTTGATGGCGGTAATCGTGAAGATGTTTTTCATGCAGTAGATGGTCAATTAAGAATATGTGATAGTAATTTTGAAAATACAAATTCAAATCAATGGTATGGTTATATAGATGAAGTATTTTTTAAATCTGTTTCTGATACTGTAATTGTTAACCAATGGTATCAAGCTCCTGCTATGATTTCACCACCAGATGATACTTCAGAATTTGACAATATTGAACCTACTGATATAACATACACTTCTACAGGCGGGAATTTAAGTTTGTCAGCAGATACTGGAACAAGAGATGAAACACCAGCAGCAGTACTTAATGCAGCAGGGGTATTAAATATGGTTGGAGGTATTGAGGTTACAGTAAGAATTACTACTGCTTCATATTCTGGGACTGCTTATCCGGATGAATTAATATGTGGGTTTACAATTACTACAGGAAGTTATACTATAGCTAGTGATTTATTTAATGGAGTTGTTGGCGTAAGTCATAAAACAGATAATAAAACAGAATACGCAACAGGAACGTCTGGTGCTACAAAAGATATAACTTATACTTTTGAATTTGGAGATAATTATTTAGGGAGTGGTAGTTTAGGGGATGATTTTGGTGCTAGTGAAACTGGAACTGGAATAGGAACGACTTTAACAAATTTTGTGCAAGGAGGAAAAGTTGCTTCAGCAGTTTTAACAAATATAAAAGTGACTGAAGCTGTAGTTGATTCAGCAAATACTCAAGCTAAATTAACAGCTGAAAATGTATTTATGCAAATATTGCAAAAAACTCCAAGCGATACAACTAATATGATACCAAGAGGGTGGGATAAAGAATGGGAATATGGATTATCATTTATTTATGATGGGAAACAAGAGTCTTTAGTAAGAACTTTATTTGATAGTTCTAATAGCAATAAAACTCTTTTAGATAATACAGATGGGGCAGCTAAATGCCCACAAGTAAAACTTTATATAGATGCAGGACAGTCTACTTTTAACAGAAGAAAAACAGGTGCAGTTTGGTACATACGAGAAGCAAGTGGTGGTGATTCTGCAAATGAATGGACAGCTCAAATTGAATATGATTTTATAAAAGGTGTAGCTAGAGTTGTTTCTTCTGGGAATGAAACTGATTGTAGATTTAATTTTGCTGACGGAAATCAATATGAATTTACTGTAGATAGAGACCATTTATTATCGCCTAATTTAGTTGACACTTATTTTAGTAGAACAGGAGTTTCAAATACAGAAACAAGTATTAATGCTAGATATAAAACTTCAGCATTAGTAAATCGTAAAATGTATGTTGGGAATGTTTTAATAACAAAAGACGATGGCACAACTGAAGTAAAAGCAGATGCTATGTTAAAATCTCCTGTTAATAGTTTTGATGTTTTTCCTTCTTTAAGTATAGTTGAGGCTGCTGTTAATGATGGTGAATCAATTATTGCACTTGAAGAATTTGCAGATAGAATATTACAATTTAAAGAAAACTCTTTATATATAATAAATGTAGCTCAAGGTACTGAATTCTTAGAAGAAACATATAAATACAAAGGTGTTTCTCAACCTTCTTCGGTATGTAAAACAGATTATGGAATTGCTTGGGCTAATAAATATGGATGTTTTTTTTACGATGGTAGAGAAGTAAGGAATCTTCTTGAGAAAAAAGGAATGAATAAAATTAAAGACCATGGAACAAATTCGTGGGAAACTTTTTCTTCAGATAATCCTATGATTGCTTATCTTCCAAAAAAGAGACAGTTACTTCTTGTTGATGGCAATACTTCAAGCGCAGATGGAGATGTTTTAATTTACGATATGGTAACACAATCGTGGATAAAAGGTGGAGATGGCACTTTAGTCATGTCGTCAAATGTTACAAATTTTATTACAGATGTTAATGGAAATTTAGTTTGGTCAGCTATAAGTGGAGGGTCTACACTTACTAAGTGGGATGACGATAGTGCAACTACAGCGGGCATGGTTATAGAAACAAAAGATATAGATTTTGGTGAACCAGGAAGAAGAAAAAAATTATACAAAGTTTTAATTACTTATGATACAGGCAATGCTACTTCCAATGTCCAAGTTGACTATGATGTAGATGGTGGAACTACATTTCCATACGATTTTGCTAATGGTACTAATTTTTCTAGCACAGAGCTAGCAAGCGCTAATGGATGGAGAGTTGCTGAATTAAAACCAGATGTATCGTCAGAATCTAACAACATTAAATCTTTTAGATTACGATTTGCTACAGATGGAACTGTTCCTGCTGGTTTTAGAATAAATGATATTTCATGTGTTTATAGAATGAAACCTCCTAGATAATATGGCAATGACAAGACAAGAAAGAATTAACCTTAATAAAAAGCAAAATAAAATTGCAAGCGTTAAAGAATCTTTTAAGAATGATTCTACTATACCTGTTAAGCCTATAGCTCAATTAAAAGATAGCACAGGTGGTACTGTTAGCAATGTATTAGATGATACAACTGCAAATCAAAAAGACGATGTAGCTTCTATCGCTAGCAAAGTAAATGAAATAATATTGGCATTACAATCTGTAGGAATTGTTAAATAATATGACTTTGAAAAAACTAAAAAATTATGGTAAAATATACTGGGAAAATACAACATGTCATCACGCATAGAAAAACTAGCAACAGCATATAAAGAAAGTAAGCCAGATATAGCAACTTCTGGTATTTTAAAAAGAGTGCAGTTAGAATCTGCTTTAGCAGAAGATAGAACTAATGTAGATATAAGAAGGTTTAGTACAGGATTAGATTTAATTCAATCTACGGCACAATTTGCAAATGAATTATCTGAACAAAAAAGATTAACACAAAGAGCTGGAAAAGAGTTTGGTATATTAGATATTTTAGTAGGCGATGAAGAAGCTTTGGCTGCTGTTGAGTTAGGCGCTGCATTAGAAGAAGAAGGTACAGTTATAATGGATGGAATGAAAATTAAAGCACCTTCAATATATGAAGAAGATGCTTTAAAAATGAACATACCAATTAAAAAAGAAATTAAAGAGTTTAGAGATAAAACTACAGAAGCAACAGAAAAAGCTTTAGGAATAACAGGTGAGCTTGATAGAAGTTTACAGAAAACAGGGTTAACAGATGAGGAACTTGGATTGGATTTTACAGATGAAGAAATACAGTCTATGGGATTAAAGCAAAAATCATCTTTTCAAAATTTATTAGAA
>CERA01009534.1_pt1 | contig 12522 bp, 21 predicted proteins | sample 530881 | NCBI WGS metagenome assembly CERA01 (sample SAMEA2621061, study PRJEB7988) | marine metagenome | biome: marine biome (ENVO:00000447); feature: deep chlorophyll maximum layer (ENVO:xxxxxxxx); material: "saline water (ENVO:00002010), including plankton (ENVO:xxxxxxxx)" | depth 50 m
AGAAGCTACACGCATCTCATAGAAGCAACCTACTTAGAAAGGACTTTAAGTTCTATTCAAGTTATGGTTGGACTGAACCAGATAACCTAGAGTATTATTGGATATAGGAGAGCCTATGATGTAATAATACTCGACAACTAGAACAGGAGAATAAATAGATGTGTGCGATATACGGAATGGCAAAGAAGCAGAATGCACAGACAAAGTCTCAGATGAAGAAGATAGATAGAGTCCTAACTAATCTGACTAGAGAGTCAGAGATTAGAGGTGAACACTCTACTGGCTTAGCGTTCTTTAGAAAAGATAGTAATCCTATTGTCTTTAAATCTCTTAAAAAGTCTAGCAACTTAGTAAAGAGTAAAGACTGGAATACGATCAGAGAACAGCTAACCCCAGAGACTAATATTGTTTTGGGGCATACTAGATATGCTACCCACGGAAAGATATCTCTGGAGAATGCTCACCCCTTTAGGATAGGTTCTATCATTGGCACTCATAATGGAGTAATATATAATCACGAAGATGTCTCTGTAAGCAAGTCTTACGAGGTAGATTCTCAATGTATATTTGCTCTACTAGATGAGAACAATAATCTTCAAGAATGTCTAGACGAACTGTATGGAGACTACGCTCTATCTTGGGTTAAGGACAATAATAATATATTGAACTTACTCAGAGAGAATGGTAGACCTACTGCCTTTGCCTATTGGAAAGAGGCTAGAACTTTATTCTATGCATCAACCAAAGAGATATTAGAAAAGTCTCTATTGGGAGTTGTAAATAAAAGAGTAAAGGATAGCCGTTACACAGTAGAAGCAAATGTTCTTATACACGAGACAAAGGTAGACACTTTGTATACTCTAGATACAGACAAGTTGTCTGATAAAATCAACTGGAGTAGAAAGAAGTATAAGACAAATACTATTGCATCTAACTACTACGTAACAGACTATAATCAACCAAGCTGCTCTATTGGTGGTAGGCAAGTAGCCCAGCAAGAAGTATGCTCTTCTTGTGCGACTAAGGCAGACTGGTGGGACTTAATCTGGTACGATAAAGAGAACAAGTTCGTTTGTATAGATTGCGAGTATGAAGAAGGAGATACAGAGAGAGACCACGGAATAGAATGTGATTGGTGTGGAGATTGGTGTGGTGTCTCTGTTAAATTAGATAACCATTATATATGCGAAGACTGTAATAATTATAATTACAGTAGACCATATAATAATAAACCAAAGGAGACTGAAGATGATACCAGGCAAGGATATTTCTGGAGTTAGAAAGAAAAAGTCTGCTATTGTAGTTGGTATATCTAGTCCTATTAGAGTACGCTCTAAGATGTTTGTAATGAGAAAGCTATACGATAAAGCTAAGAGAAATCCTTTCGTAGATACTGAAAGTTTTGAATCTTATCTAAAGTTTATTGCTAGACAGATAGAAGATGTAGAAGGAGTGAAGGTTAAAAGCAATAAAGCAGAGGATATATACAAGACTCTCAAGTCTCTAGGATGGCTCAGAGAAGTTAACTATATGGCTTTCTATGTAATAACTACAAACTACGCAATAGCGTGAGGAGGATATATGCCTAATATGCCTAGCAGAGCGCAACTGAGAGATGGAGATTCTCCAGAACCTCTTAGTGAAGATAGTCCAGTCGTAGAGAATGAAGAGTCTTACGTATGCGATATGTGTGATGAAGTACACGAAGGTACAGCCTACGAAGCAGACATAGATATAGATGGAAGTGCTCAAGAGAACGTATGTCAAGAGTGTATGGAAGCTGTCTATTCTTGTGAAGAGTGTCATCAACACCATTCAGAAGATAGCGACGACCTTAGATGGACTGAAGATGGAGACCCTTATTGTGTAGAATGTTTCTATGAAAACTATACTCATTGCGAAACGTGTGATGGAGAGATTCACAATGACTACTCTATGTATCACGAAGGAACTGGGTACACATACTGCGAAGAATGTTATCCTGGAGACGGAGACGACGTAGACTTAGATAGCTACCATACAAGAGAGATGGGTTCTAGTTCAAGGTCTTTTGAGACGATCAAATCCAAGAGGCTTGTTGGTCTAGAGTTAGAGTGCTATTCTGATGGATGGGACTATTGGGATGGAGCTAACGAGGTAGCTGGTAACTGGAGAGCAGTACACGACGGCAGCATACAAGCTCACGGAGAGGGTTCTAGATCAGTAGAGTTTGTATCTAGAGTTCCTAAGAATGGAGATGCTCTATGGAAAGACGTAGAATATATAACAGCATTTACTAGCTACGATAAATACGAAGTTAATAGAAGCTGTGGAGTTCACGTACACGTAGACGGTAGAGACTTAGAGTATCAACACCTTAAGAGTCTACTTTTACTAGGTAAGTCTGTTCAGAATATTCTATACAAGATGATGCCACCTTCAAGAGAGAATAGTAGATGGTGTAGAAAGATACCATTATCTAGGTCTAGTATACATAGAATAGAAAGTAACCAAGACTTTATAGATACTTGGTATAGTTCTTGGGGAGTAGACCCCTCTATGGAGAAATACAATGACTCTAGGTACTGCAATATGAATTTGCACGCTAGAATACTACACGGCTCTATAGAGTTTAGATATCATTCTGGTACTCTTAACAAAGAAAAACTCTTACATTGGATAAGAATATGTACTGCGATAGTAGATAAGGCTAGAGATATAACTGTAAACCTAGACCACTTTACTAATGTAGAGCTAGATAGGATAATACTTAACAGAGACCTAACTCTTTCAGAGTTCTTTCTTCTATTAGATATAGAAGAAGATACTCAGAAGTATATTCTAAAAAGAATCGCTAAGTTCTATGATTATAATAAGAAGGAGGATTATGAGGCTATGGGCTACGTAAGAAGTAATGTATAGTATATATATTATATATATATTATATATATTATTACGCCCTACGTACTTACAATATATAGCTTAATCAATGTTTTGTCAACAAGAAAATATAATTATTGTAATAAAATATTATTATGCTTATATTCAATTATGAAAAAGGAATGTAAATAATGCCAGCAATCGGTTTTAAGTATCCAGAGGGAGACACAATCTCTTTCCAGGATGCTCTAGAAGATAGAAAGTTGGATGTAGAAAGAATGGGAGTATACATTACAGCTCTAGAAGAGATGGCTAAGCAGAGAGACCCAGATAGAAAGCCGTCTGTAACAGAGTTGCTTAATGGAACTTGCCAGGCTTATTTACAGAGAACTGAGGAGTATTACATAGACCCTCAAGAGTATGCATTCTCTCTAGCTGGAACTATGCATCATAGGATACTAGAGAATAATGCAAGCCAAGAAGAGTCTGAAGTTTCCCTAGAGGGAATAGATATTACTGGAATCGTAGACTTATACGACAGTAAATCTAAAGCCCTTATTGACTACAAGAATACTGGCTCTTATAAAGCATCACAAGTACTAGGAATGGAGTTCTATTTAGAAGATGATCCTAGTGGTGCAATCTATAAGAGAAGTGGTAGATGGGGAAAGGCTGGTACTCCGAAAAAAGTAAAGAGGTATTTCCAGAATCCAGAGAAAGCAGATATGGGTGACTGGGCTCTACAGATAAATATGTATAGATTTATGATAGAGTCTACTGGAAAACAAGTAGAAAAAATGTATGTACAAATGACAGTTAGAGACGGTGGTTTGATAGCTGCTAGAGATAGAGGCATAGAGAGGAACATATATTTAGTTGAAGTCCCAAAGATACATAACGACCACTTGTTAGACTTCTTTAAAGAGAAAAGAGATAGGTTACTAGAAGCTCTGGAGAGTAAGACGGTACCTACTAAATGCAACGATAAAGAAACTTGGGATGGAGTCAAGTGTCAGCGTTTCTGCGACGTAAGACATCTCTGTCCTTGGGTTTAAGGAGAATAAATACTTATGGAAAATAATGTATTTCAAGTTCTAGATAGAGTAGATGTCTCTGCAAAGTCCGAAAAGAAAGGTATGTTTACATATCTAAGTTGGGCTTGGGCAGTTAGAGAGTTATTGAGAGTAGCTCCAGACGCTACCTGGGAAGTACACGAGTGGGGCATAGAAGGAAATAGACAACCTTATATGCAGACAGAAGCTGGTTGTTTCGTAAAGGTCTCTGTGACCGTTAACGGAGTTACTAGAGAGCAAGTACACCCAGTTCTAGATAATAGAAACAAACCTATTAAAACACCAGATGCTTTCCAAGTGAATACATCTATACAAAGATGCTTAGCAAAAGCTATTGCTCTACACGGTTTAGGGTTATACATATTTGCTGGAGAAGATTTGCCAGATGTAACTCTAAGCGAAGAAGAGAAGGATAGTATTCTTGATTTAGCTATGGAAGTTGGAAAAGAAGAGAAAGATAGAGTGGAGACTGCTCTACGATCTGGTAATTTAAATAAGGGTAATTACTCTAAAGCTGTTAGTAGCTTAAAAGGATTACTAAAAAACAAGGAGAACGTAGATGAGTAGTGTAGATACTATACTAGATTCAAAGTCAGAGGCTTATTACGACCCAGCAGCAGACTTTTCTGGAGTTATGCCAGAGGGTACGTATAAAGCCTACGCTACAGAGTTAACTGTAAAAGAAGACTTGGTAGTGAGAAGTAAATATCTAGCAGATGTTTACGAAGTTACATTTGAAGTAGCCGAAGAAAACAGTAGTGAGACCTATGAAAGAGATGGTAAAGAGATTAGCGGCAAAGCCTTTGTAGGTAAGAAAGTAAAGTCTAAAGGATTCTTTAGATTTAAAAAGCCTGACCCTTCCACACACCCAAACCTAGAAGAAAATAGTGGCTCTAACAAGTCTTATAAAGAGCTAGTAGAGTCTTTTAGCGTAAAGATAGAAGAGGATAGTGAGGGTAGGTTCTATCTACCTAGCGTAGATGATAGCGATGTGGCTGGTATGCCAGTGCTTATAGATGTCTATCATAGCAAATGGATAGACAATGAAGGCAATGAGAGGACTACCCCTAGAGCTGGTGCTATATACGTATGGGATGGACAGAAAAAGAAGGAAGAAGATTTACCTTTCTAGTTGTCATAGTAGAGGGAAAGAGGGTGCACTATCCGTTTCGTGCACCCTCTACATTAAGGAGACTTTATGAACGATAAAAATTTAATTCAAGCAATAAGACTGTTTTTAAAAAATAGAGATATTAAAGAGGTAAAAAAAGTAGAGTTCTACAGAAAGGGTGCAATAGATATGGTGTCTTTTGTAGACCACATAGGTAGGACTATTACCTTCGAAATAACAATACAGCACGACAGTAGAGAGTCGAGTTGTATAAAATAGAAAAGGAGGCTCAATGAGAGTATTTTCAATGTTCTCAGGAATCGGAGGATTCGAGCTAGGAATAAAGAGAGCTATCCCAGATGCTGAGTTTGTAGGTTATTCTGAGATAGATAAATATGCCATTAAAATATATGAAAGGAGTTTTAAAGGTGTTAGAAACTATGGGAGTGCAACAGAAATTAATGAAAGAGAGTTACCAGACTTCGACTTACTCGTTGGAGGATTTCCTTGTCAAGCTTTCAGCATTGCTGGAAAGAGAAAAGGATTTGAAGACACGAGAGGTACGCTCTTTTTTGATATCGCAAGGATTCTTAAGTACAAAAAACCAAAACATATTATACTCGAAAATGTACGAGGTCTATTTTCTCATGACTCTGGAAGAACTTTCCAGACAATCATTAGGATTCTCTCCAACCTTGGGTATATGGTGCAATGGGAACTACTTAATAGTAAGAACTTCGGAGTCCCACAGAATAGGGACAGAGTGTATATTGTCGGATATCTTGGAGGACAAGGTGGAGGAAAAGTATTTCCTATCAGAAAAATCATTCAAGAGAATAATACAGAGGACAAAAGAAAAATAACTATAACGAGGAATCTAAAAGGTGAAGGTGGGCACGAGTGTCACAATGTTCATAGTCAAGAGGGAATTGCACCAACCGTTAGACAGAATCACGGTAAAATTACTATGATAGAAACAGATGATAAGCCGATAGAGATTACTAAGAACGTCGCTCAAGCATATCGTGTCTATGATCAGAACGGAATATCTACAACGTTAAAGTCTGAAGGTGGTGGTATAGGTGCGAAGACTGGATTGTACAATGTAGGTGCTAAGTTTAATAAGGGAGATGTTGTTATTAGCGATACATCTACCAGCTTAGATGCAAACTACTACAAGGGATTTGACAATCACGGACAGAGAACTGGGGCTACAAAGATAAAAGTCAAAGAAGCTACCAAGAAAGGCTATGCCGTAGCCACAGAAGGAGATTCTATCAATCTATCTGTACCTAATTCTAAGACTAGAAGAGGTAGAGTAGGTAGAGGTGTAGCTCAAACATTGGATACTGGAATGAATCAATATACACTACAAAAAGATAGTATAAGGAGACTTACTCCAGTAGAATGTGAGAGGCTGCAAGGATTTCCAGATGGTTGGACAGAGGGAATATCTGACACACAAAGATATAAAGCTCTTGGAAATGCAGTAACAACTAACGTAGTTTATGAAGTAATTAGAAGGATGTATTTATGAAATTTAAAATGGTAGAAGATTTAGAATCTTTGATTATAGAAAAAGGAAATAAAAATACACAAGAAGACATAGATAATTTTATTAGATTTATCTGGACTCAAGCTGAGAAAAGAGGTCTGATGGTAAGATTTAGAGAGGATATAAATGAAAGTAGAAAAGTGGGTAGAAATAGAAGAGAGAATGGCAAACCTTATGGGGTGGAAGAAAGCTCTAGATGAAATGGTTGATGCAAAAAGAGAGGTCTCTCCAGGAACAGCAATCTACGATCTCTCTAGAAGAGAAGATAAAATATTATTACACAAGCTTAGAAAAAGATACGAAAGGTTTAAGGAATCAAGAGATACAAACCTCGATGGGTATGAGGCAGTATCTAGTTGATGAGTTAAGAGAATTGGTAGAGAGATATTAAAACAAAAACTTAATTAACCAGGGTACTTATAATATAATACTTGGTATTTAGGCTGGAGTTTTAATTACTAGGATTGGCGTCTTCTCTCTACCAAAAATATTATGAAAAGAAAAACAAAAAAACCAACAATCAAGGAGATGCAGCAAGATTTGCAATCTCTTTATAGAGTGGTAAGTTCTATAAATTATACGACAGACACATTAAGAATGTTAATAGAAAATTACCTAGAAATGAACAAAGAAACAGAGAAACTGGCTAAGTATATGGAAGCCAAAACGGAGAAACTAAAAAATGAAGTCGAAGAAAATACACGTATGGCTGAAGAAGGAGATAGCAAATAACTTACCCAGTAACTGTTCTCTCTGCAACACAAGAGATAGTGATAGATGGGTTCCATTGCTTTTGTGCGAGAGTAATGCAATTCAAAAGAATAAAAATTATATCTTATGTGGTCGTTGTTATGACTACTACGATAAGGCTGAAGCTAACTATAGGTTTTGGATAGAGAGAAACTTAAATGAAGGAGGGTCTTGCTCGTGAGGTGGTGTAAATAATGGCAAGTAAAAGCAAACAAAAAGGCAATAGATTTGAGCGAGAATGTGTTGACATTGCTATTGAAAAAGGCTTAAGTTCTAAGCGAGCGTGGGGTTCGGATGGTAGGTCTATGGGGCAAAATGAGCAAGTAGACTTAATGGTTGAAAAATACAAAGTTCAATGTAAAGTAAGAAAGAGAGTAGCTAAATGGTTGAAACCGACAGAGGAAGTGGACATACAGCTGGTAAAAGAGGACAGAGGTCAGATTTACGTAATCCAGAGGTACGAAGAATGGTTAGAGATGGTAAGCTTTCTATCTCAAGTAAAATCAAGAGAATAAGAGAAACTAGATCTTTTAGCGCTAACTATTCTCAAGACGCTATAGTAAAAAATTATGCAGAAATAGAGACATTCCTTCATTACTTTGATGATGATTGGTTCGATTTTAATGGACTTCAATCTCACAATAGACATAAAGGAAAGATGAAGAGAATGAAGGTATCTATATCTAATACACCTATGAGATGTATTAGCTGTAAAAAAGCCTACCAGCTTAGCAAGAAATGGACTGGAGAGGTTGAGTCAGAGTACTTAGACCCAGAGGTTTTTGGTAATATGCCGCTAGAAAAAAAGGAGTGTTCGAATTGCCTAGAAAAACAGAAAAATGTCCCACTTGTGGAGGACAGGTAAAGAAGCAAAAGTATACAAAACAAATAGAGAATATGAGAATGTCGTACAGTAAGGAATGTCTCAATCTTATGGATTACGTTACGAATCAAATTGATAGCAGCAGAAGTGTAAAGCTAACGGAGATGGATATATATGGATTTCTTACTGAGATTAAAAGCTGTGATTCAGATATGGTAATTATGGCAATCAATAACTTTATAAAAGCTAACTCACCACAAGAAGGCAAGGGATTAAAATATCTTACTGCCATTATAAAAAATAATAATTCTAGTAAGACTGCAAAGAAGAGACACGAGTTTCTTACTATGGATAGAGTACCACCTAAAATAGATTGAGGTTATATGCACAATATAGAAACAGAAGAGTCTCTGTTATGTTGTCTGATAAACAAGCCAAATAATATAGTAAAAGTATCTAAATGGATTGAAGACGATGATGTCTTTTACAATGGGTTCAATAGAGACTTGTGGAGAACCATCAAGAAAATGCACAAGAACGGAGAGACTATAGATATTGTCTCTGTAACCCATAACTTTCCATCTAAAAAGCATAGCAATAAAAGTATAGCTTATGATATAACTGGTATATCTTCAAAAGAACCTAGCTATGCACAATCAGAGAATTATGCTAAGTTAATACACGAACATTGGCTGCGAAGAAGAATGATTAATCATTCTCATAACATAATAAAGACAGCTGAAGATAACTCCGTAGACTTAGACTCTCTTATAAATAAGCTAAACAATGACTCGTCAAACCTTATAAACCTTAGACCTTCTAACAATGAGTTTGACATTGACCAGGTACTAAATGATACTAACGATTCTATATTTAATAGTAGAGGTATAATAAAAACTGGCTTAGAAAAATTGGATTCTGTTATACACGGTATGACAAGAGGAGAGATAACAATCATCGCTGGTAGACCAGCAAATGGAAAGACAACTGTTGCTGCTAACATAGCTAGATCGCTTGTTCTCTCTGGTAAAAAGGTAGTTATGTTTAACAGGGAGATGCCTAACACAGAGATGATGAAGAAGTTTATTGCTATGGAGTCTGATAGCCTATCTTATAAGGGCTTGAGGCACGGAACAAAAGAATCTATGCCAGAGATACATAGAGCTATGGACTTCATAAAGAAAAACTACAAAGACAAACTCTTTATGTATGATAATGTTAGAGATATGCAAGAGACTTTCAATGAGATAAAAAAGATTAATCCAGATGTTGTGATAGATGACCATATAGGTCTTATTGAATACCCATCTAGAGACAATAGAGACTTAAGACACAAGATACGTGAAACTACTATGAGATATAAGTGGCTCGCCAAAGGCGATGATATGTGCGTAATATTAGTTTCGCAGCTTAATAGAAACATAGAACATAGGATAGATGCGACCCCAAGGTTATCGGATTTAGCGGAGTCTGGTTCGTTAGAACAGGATGCGGAAATGGTAGTGTTCACGCACTATCCTTATGTTTCTAGATATGGAGAAGAAGATTCTAATGGTAGGATATGGATGCCAAACGAGATGATGTTGATAGTATCTAAGAATAGGTATGGTACTCCTGGCTCTGTAGAGATGGGATACTCTGGAGATAGTTGTAAACTATTTAACACTATAGTAGAGGCTAGCGATCATGAGAAAAGAAAGAAAGAAGATTTAACATTTGCGTAGTTTAGTTGTAAGGTCAATAGTACATTCATACGATATATATCCTACAATAGTTATGGATAAAAATTTAGATGTCAAGGCTATGTATATACCAGAAGAAGATAAAATGGTTATTAAAGATATGGAGATGAAAGAAGGAGATGCTGAAGACTTTATGCTAACTATTCTACACGAATGTAAGCACGCTTTAGATGCTAGAAGAATGGGTGTCAAAAAGTTTATTAGAAAATACTGTCAAGCTGGTACTATGGCTGTGCATTGCGGTAGAGACCCTCACGATGATAATAAGTGGGAGGTAAGTGCAGAGAAGTGGGCTAGGAAAGAGTTTTACACTAAATGGAGAAGCAATGATATTAGTAAAGAAGACAAAAAATAAACCTTTAGCTAAGATGCTTTCTGAATTTAAAAAGAAAGTTAGAGAGAATAGTATATTACTAGAGCTGGAAGAGCGAAGGTTTTACACTAAGCCCTCCCAGCTTAGGAGGGAGAGAGAGAAAAAGATTAAAAGAGATAGAAAAAAATAAAATTCATGGTGCTCCTAGGGGTGTAGTTTTATCTATTTTCTGCACCCCGTTTTTTTATCTATTAGGAGTAGGCTCCTGCATTCTCAGTATCTCCATAAGAGTATTTATATTCATCCTACCTACACCAGAAGTGTCTTGAGGTACTGGCTCTTGCATATTTAGTATTTCTTGCAAGGTTTGTCTATCCATTCTACCTATATTGCTTGGAATAACTTGAGTATCTTCGTTTACGTCTACATTTGTTTTATCAGAAACAACTTTTGATAAAAACTCTGATATGTCAGATTGTCTTAAAATATCATCTATTGACTTAGATTTAGGTGATTCATCTAAACTAGGACTAGGCTCTTTACCTCCACGTGCTCTTAAAATACCTGTTATAAAAGATTCTGGGCGAATTGCACGAATTCTAGCTCTATCGCTAATGTCTTCAAATAAAGGAGGAAAATATTTATCATCATATTCTCTAGCAAAAGCAGATGCCTTAATTAATTCATCCAATGAAAAATTAGATTCATCCATAAGTTTTCGCTTAACATCTCCTGAAATTGTGTCGTAATCACTCATTCCAAACATTTCTTGTCTTTTTAATATAGCTGCCTGCTCACTTTGGGGAAACATTTCTGCTAACATTTTTTGTAAATTATCCATCTCTTTGTTCTTTCTTTTTCTTTTTTATTAATCTTTTGCGAGTTTTATTCTCTATTGTAAGCTTTCTCTTTCTGCGCTTTCTCTCTTTTGCTTTTTTATTAGGCATTTTTTAGTCTGCAAATTTTATATTTTTTAAAATTTTTGATTTTTGATTTGGCTTAAATGTTTGTAATAATTTTAGAACTCTTTCTTGACTGTTAGGCTCAACTATAAGAGGTATATTTTTTTTAGACGACTCTTCAATAAGAGTTTTTAAAGTAGCTCCAGAATATCCAGGAGACCTTAATTTCATCGCCTTTATCTTACTAGCTGGTATACCAGATTTATTATATATTCTTTCTTCTGCCTCATAAAATCTTTTTCCCTTCATAAAAGGGTTGTTTTTGATATCTCCAACCTTGCTATAAACATAAGGAGCAATTTTAGTCCCTCTGACTTTCGAAACTTCTTTTTTATCAAGTATAAGCTGGATATCTAATTCGCTACTCACCGCATCCCCTGGTATAATACTATAATCAGAATCTCTAGTTGTTGATGTGCTCAGCCCTTTTTTTCCTCCTCCTCTTATAAACTCTGGTCTATTGCTAGCTCCAATTAAATTTTTCTTTAAAATTAAATTAGCACTTTCAAGATTCGTGTTATGATAAAGAGGTGTGTTAACTTTGATATCATACTTTTTTAAGAGAGCAGGTGTATTTGTAGTCCTAAGACTACTGTAAGCTTTGGGTGCTAATACCCCAGCTAACATTGCGACCAATGGATTGACATTATCCATACTGCTTAAAGCAGTTAATCCTGTCTCCGCAGCTAAGTCAATAGGATTTATGGGAGTTAAGCTTTGAACTGCTCCGCTCTGAGGCATAGACTCTAATTTTCTTTGCGCTTGCATTGCTGCTACAAGACTAGAACCTTCTCCAGAAGATTTGCCAGCATACAGCATATCAAGATTAATTTTGCCAAGAATATCTTGTAGAGTTCTCTCGTTCATTATCTATTTTTCATCATATCTTTAAGTCTTAAAAAATCATCATACTGAGCTTCGCTCATACCAAGAGCCTCCATCATCATTTGTTTTTGTTTGTCAACTTTAGGTGGTTTATTTACGTTTTCAAGCGCTCTTTTTAAATCTACACTTGCCTTCTGCCTTGCATAAAGGTCATTTATATTTTGTATAGCTGCATCTACATCTTGTTTTAAAGGTAGGTATCCTCTGTTTTCTTCTATCTGTTCTATCTGTCCTCCACCAGTTTCTACGTTTTTACCAGTTATTTTAAACATATAATTTGCTGGATTTAAAAAAGATAAAGTGTCTATAGCCATAGATTCTGGCTCGATACCATATTTTCTAGCCATACCTAACCTCGATCTTCCTCCCTCTGGAGTATACATAGAGTCATCATAAGTCCCACCGTACTGCCCCATAGCTTTTTTTAATATATCTATTATTGATTCATT
>CERA01003901.1_pt1 | contig 12510 bp, 27 predicted proteins | sample 530881 | NCBI WGS metagenome assembly CERA01 (sample SAMEA2621061, study PRJEB7988) | marine metagenome | biome: marine biome (ENVO:00000447); feature: deep chlorophyll maximum layer (ENVO:xxxxxxxx); material: "saline water (ENVO:00002010), including plankton (ENVO:xxxxxxxx)" | depth 50 m
ACAGTTAAAGAGAACGGAAAAGAAATCACCAAGTTAAAAAAGCCATTTGTTAGCGTCATCAAAGACAATGCAAAAACTTACGCCGAACTCAACCCAGTACAAGAAAAAGAACCAGAAACAATTTTCGAAAAAATCGAACGAGTAGAGCAATTCATAAAGAACACCAACGCGATTATCAAACACGGCCAAAAGGGTGCTTTCTTTAGACCAGAAAAAGATTATATCGGAATGCCTGATAAAGAATTATTCGATAGTCCTGAAGCTTACTACGCCGTTTTACTCCATGAGCTAACACACTGGACTGGGCATAAATCCAGACTCGATAGACTCAAGTCTAATAGATGGGGCGATCCTTTGTATGCTTACGAGGAGTTAATTGCAGAGATGGGATCCGCGCAACTCTCGCACATTCTGGGAGTTAGCATGGAGCCACGAGAAGACCACGCAATATATATTAATAACTGGATACAGCATTTAGGCAACGACAAGCGGGGCGTGATTGATGCCGCGAGAGAATCAACACAAGCAGTTACATTCTTGTTTGATATGCAACCACAAATCATAGAGGAGGCCGCGTGAGCGGCCATAACTTAGGAGTGATAGAAATGATGGATTTTTATGAAACTGACGGCGGTAGACTTTGCAAAACGTTCAAGGACGATTGCGTTGTTCGCTCAATTTCAATTGCGATGCGTAAGAACTATAAAGAAGTCTTTGAGGACTTGATGGCACTTGGTCTTGAGATGGGAGCGTATCCGAACCATGACAAGGTATGGATGAAATACCTAGATGATCATGGGTGGATAAAGAACAAGCCACCACGAAACGCACAAGGCAAGTACATTAAATTGCGGAATTGGGACTTCAAAGGAACGGCTGTTGTACGCAACAGCGGTCACCTTACGGCGGTTGACGGCGGGACTGTAATTGATACGTGGGACTGTCGATATAGACCAGTCAACAGCTATTGGACTCGCAAATAATACAAAAACTTAATCTAAAGGAGTGATAGAGATGAATTACGTTATATTAACAGAGCATCCAGAGTTCAAAAACCCAATTGGACTAATTAGAGAAAAAGAATTTGGCAACGAGTTCTATTACTCTCTAAATGATCCAGAGGATAGTTGGCTACCTGTCGAAGATTATCCTCACAGGATATGGATTGGCACCAATGGGGCTTGTGGGTGGCGTATGGCAAACATCAAAAAAACTGTTGCTTACATAGTCATTGATGAGTGGGAGAACGGACAACCTCTCATAGAAAAATGGTCTTTAACTAAAAACGAAATCATATAAGGAGTGATAGAGATGAATAATGAACTAGAGTTAATAACAGCAATGTGTCTATGGGAAGCATTCCTAGAAGCACCGGAGAGATTCCCCAACCTAGACAAATTACGGGCAACGGATGGCACTTCCTTTTGTCGAGTATTTGTATCTGGTATGGCTCGTAAATGTGAGAGAGATTGGAACAATGCACGAGAAGAAATTAGAGATGGTTGTGGCACTTTTGACTGGGATTTTTGTCCCGATTGGCTAGCGGAGGAGGACAAAAACATTTAAGCCCATCTGATGAGAGCAAGTTGGACACTTGCCGAAAGGCCCTAATAGGGCCTCATGGGAATCCACCCACAAATATTAGGAGTGTTTGAAATGTCATTAGGAAAAGTTAATAGGAAGCCAATCGTATCTAACTGTTTTACAAATCTTAAAGAACTGTTAGCTACACTAAAAAGTTTTCAGAGAATTTCTGAACAAAATCATTTAATGATTACTCATGATTCGAGTGATCATTACAGAGAATATTTTACAGAAGATTTTGATTTTTCTACCACTAAGGAGGCTAGATCAAATCTTAATCAGATTGATAACACAGTGACATTCTGCAACAGATTATGTGACTACGATTTAGCTAGAGCAACATTAATAGAAGTAAGTCTGACAGATGACAGCATTGTCTTTGATGTTGAAATTGCACATCAGGAAAGCTTTGCTTTTGACAGTTGGGATTCTGGAAAATTTCCGGTCAAATACAAAGCTAATTCTACTTTCTCTTTTTACCTGAATGAAATCTATAACCAATAGGAGTGTTTGAAATGTCAACAAGAGCAACTTATCAGTTTAAAGGGGATCTATCTGATGTGACTATATACCATCATTGCGACGGGTACCTATCAGGTGCGGCCATTTTATTTGCTAACGCTATCGAGGGAGGTAAAAGGTTAACTGCTGAATCTTTCATACGTGGAAATGAACGAGCAGAGATTACCGAAAGTCACGAGCTTCACGGCGATACGGAATACCGCTATAACATTAGTGAAACATTCTGTGGATGGACGGCAATTATCTATGTGTCAGAAAGAGTGATTGGTTCTGACTGGAAAGAGATTGGATTCGCCAAAGTAGAAGATTTTATAGCTGTTAGTGAATCCCATAAAGACCACATCACAGCAATTAAAGAGCTTAAAAAACTGTTGAAATCTGAATCAGATAAAATTAGTAATTCACTAGAGGAGGTGAGCTAATGGCTAAGAAATTTGGCAATACTGGAGTTTTAGATCAGAAAACTATTGTGACGTATGCCGCGATGATTTTGTGGGAAATCTACACTAACAATAGAAAAGACTACCCTGAGATAAAGAACGTGGAGGATCTGGAGGGAGTGAAACCTTCCATATCAGGGCATCCTATAAAGAAAGCCCAACCCGAAAAATTCATGAAGTTATTTATGTATCTGGCGGGAGATTGTTGGGATGAGTTTGATTCTATTACCCATCAACGTAAATATTTCGATGATACTTTTTGTCAAATGTTTCTTGAGTCCATTGATAAAACTCTAAGGATCAACAAACTGGAAAAGCAACGAAACAAAACGTGGTCACGTGAACACACTCTGGATGATTTAGCACAGCTAATAAAGGAGGTTTGAAAATGAAATATGTATTTATCGGATTGGTTTATGCGCTAGGCACATTACTGGGTCTATCTCTTTTCATGATTGGTTTGTCTGAGCTTATCTCTGGCGATCATCCAGAAGGAATAATGGGCCACTATATGTTTGTCGTAAGTGGTATGAGTATCTCTGGACTCTGTGTAATTGGCTTAGCCACAACCACAGATGATCTTTTTAAGCATTTTAAAAGTGAGCCTAGAGACAGGTTGGTCTGGGCTAAACCTACGAAACATCAGGTTTTAGAATGGCTGAGAGAATGCCCGACAAGGGAGGCTCACATCAAGGAATCAAAAGGCAGTATTCGTATCGTTATCAACTATGCTGAGGAGTGCTAGTCCACACTGATGATTTAAGTTGGATACTTAATGAAAGCTCCCTTGACTGGGAGCTATGTGGAATCCACCACAGTCACAAATAGGAGTGATGAAACATGAACAACAGATTGATAATTGATTTTGCAAAACACTGCTACGCATATCCTGACACATCATTAATTGAATTGTCTGAGGTATTCCGTGTTATGTGCCGTGAGACAGGACAGCAGTTCAACCCTGATCACTTGGAGATGGGTTTTAAAATGGCTCGATTAAGTCTCAAATCTAAAAAGAGGAGATCAAGACAATGAGTGATTACGAGTGCCGTCAATTCATTGTCATCAGCAGACTCAAAACTGGCACAGGTACAACCTCCTGGGGTTTATTTACGAGCCTAGAAATGACAGAACATTTCATTAATAATTTTTTTGATGAAGATGAGCGAGATTATTTTGATTTTGAAACGTTACCTTTCAACATGTTAGATATCACGGAGAAAACACAATGAAAATAATTATCTATGCTGTTTCCGGCGACTGCCATGCGGGAGCCATGAGCGAAAAAAGTGATGTGATTCAGATAGAACATGAACATTACGATATAGTAAAAGACTTTCTAAGAAATCAACTTGAGTTAAATCTGGCACTCACCCTGGATTTTGAAATCAAAAGATATGACCTTACAAGCTGGCAACCTTTTTATGATTCATTTTATAAATCTTGTACAGCTATGCGGGATTGCGGAATCTTCAAACACAAATGGCATACGCGAACACAATGGGAGTTAGGTTACCTGGATGAATTGCTAGAGGGGTGCTATGGAGATCCAGATAAATTTCAGCATAGGCATTATGATTCAAATATAGGAGATAAGTGATGACAGCTAATGATTTAACATGTCGCTTGTGTAGAGTAACTGTAGATTCTGAAGACGAAACAAGTTTTTGTAGTGATTGTCATTTTTATACACTCACGCACATAGAGGATGAAGAGTGGATTTTTCAAGATCAGGTGGAAGATATGGGATGGACGTATGCAACTGTTCCTGTCGGGATTTTGAATCCTTTTGATTCTCGTTGGAATAAGCCTGATGTGGATGAAGACGTTTTGGAATTGATAAATGATAAAAGAGAAGCGTCACCGCACTTGGAAAAATGGAAGGATATTCCACAGGAGGAGTGGGATATTCCACGAGAGGAGTGGGATAAACCTGTTGTACCTCCGGTATACAAAATAAAATGAATGGAAGGAGGATAAGTGATGGCTGAACTTGCTATATTAATCAACGTCAAGGAGGAGGATCTCGATTGGTCTGGATGTACAGTTCAACCCGACAGAGAAACAACTGAGTTCTGGGGCGTACCAAAAACAGAGATCAAATACGACGTTGAATTGTATGTAACTTTCCAGGGTTACGAAGTTGAATTTTCTGACTATGCTCTAGCCCAGGAATATTATCTTGAGAGGTATCTTAATGAGAGATTCGAGTGAGAATCTAGTTGCTATCGCTGGAGCAATTCTAGTGATAGGAACTCTCAGTATTTTCTTTAGTCTTTAGTGTATCTTTTCCTATGTCTGAGGGGGTTCCGGCTCCCTCCCATTCTTGAATCAACAATAAAATCTAATGCGCTTGTCAGCAATGTCATTTTGTCCTGGCATCCAGACACATCCCAATTTTCTAACACCACACGATCAACAAGTTTAGCCTGGGATTCCCCGAATTTTTTAATCAAAGCTCTTATTAGTTTGCGATAAGGCTCAATCCCTGTTGGCACCCTGGAGGTATGAGCCGAGAAACAAGACGGCATTGTATTGTCTATGCCGCGAGTGTAAACGCCAGCTTTTACTGCTCTCTCAAGGAGATATTCGCAAGCCATATGCTGTTGGAGATTGATTAAACCATCCATAAGATAACGATCAACCACCGTCCCATCCATAACTTTCGCCCTGGGTACAGTGCCACCCTCTATCATAACTGAGTGACGCTGATGGATTTCTGGTGTACCTAACTCAGTATTGCTTTTCATTTCCAATCATCCATCCAATGTGATTTTATGCTAGTGTTTTTGAAGGTTTTCTCTATTTTGTTTTCAGGTGAACGATCAAAGTATCTGCCTGTTGGCACATCATAATCCAGGTAACACATACCTTGTTGTCCTATCCATTTGAACCGACACTTCCAGCAATGTATTTCAACTCCTCCATCACCTCGATGAACCGTTACCCCTATGTCTGCCTTAGAGTGCCAGGCAGAGGAGCTAGAGACATTCTGCCCTTTAGGTATGGGGTAGGTGCCGTCCTCTTTTTGACGCATCTTAGATGGGTGTGCAACGAACCATACGTGTATATCATGGGCCTTACAGAAGGAGGTAATTTCTGACAGCATTCTCGATATAGAAACATGCTCTTGTTCCGTGTTCATATCAATCATATTATATGGATCAATCACTAACCCGCGAATACCTAATCTCATAACCGCTTGCTTTGCTCTGTCTATAAGATCCTGTACTGTCGGCATTGATCCGTCACGACTTTCAAGGAATACAAAATGTTGATTGATAAACTCCATTCCCTCCTCTAAATCTTTACGAGACATACGTGTTCTACTGCCCTCAAAAAACGGCATCTCTGCATACTTCTCTAACATCTTGGCTACGTGAAATTTAGGGGGATTTTCAAAGCTAGCAATGGCAAACTTCCACGAATGTTTCATGGCAAGATTCATCATGATCTGATCTACAAACTCAGACTTGCCAGAGGAAGGTATGCCAGTCACAATACTTAACTGACCAGGAGCTATAGTGAACAACTCATCAACACTATCTAAACCTGTGCTTGTACCAGACCCCACTCCATTCTCAAATATTTCCATGATCTCACTGCGATATTCTGATGCAGAGTAAACACCAGAGAGGGGAAACGGAGCGGGGTTTTCAATTAGCTCACTGGCTTGCTCTGCACCCAATTTATCTATTACATCAGTGATGTCTTTACATGACTCAGGAATCAGAACACGCCAACACTTTGCTCTGCCAACACGCCTGGCTATCTCTTCTGACAAAGCCTCACCTGGCTGATCTCTATCTGCACAGATGATAACTTGTTTTGCTTTATCAAGTATGTCCCTGGCTTCCCAAATATATCCGAACTTGTTGTCATCCTCTGGAGATACTTTTCTATTACTTACCTTGACTGGCGCACCATTGGGGACAGAAATGCTGTGTAATCCTATGGATGCCAGGGCAACGGTATCGGCTTCGCCCTCCGTTATAATCACTGTCTCTGGCATATCATCTGCTATCTTTTCCAGGTTATAAAAGTTTCTTGCCGCACCGTCCTGGGTGAATGCTTTATGATCTATCGCCCTCCACTTGATAGCCTCATCCTGGTAAACAAAACCAACACAATCCACCTTGCCAATGCCATTAAAATACTTTTCACCTGTGGTCATCTCTGGAAGAGAACTAATATTAGAAATGTCGATACCTCTTGCAGAAAAGAACCTACCAATTAAATCAAGATTGGTTTTAAGTTTGGTAGGAATCGGCACCACCTGGTCAAGGTGCTTATCATAGAAAGGTTCTTCCTCAAACTTGCCAGAGATTCCACAATGATGGCACATATATACTTTTTTATTTCCCTCAACCGTAACCACCATCGTTTTCTCATGCTGTTTTTTTCTATCAGGACTACATACTGGACACCGTATACGGCTTGTTTGAAATACCATAGACACGATTGATTGCAACTCTGTTGCCATGATTACCCCCTAATTAGTTCTTGTTTTACATATTGCTAATGTTCATTTTTTATGAAACTATTAAGGAATGGTCGAGTCTTAACACAGCTTGACCTGGATCACTCCTATATTGCTAGTGTTATAACCCCCTCAATCGAGGGGGTTTTTAATCCACTCCAAAACTTCTTTAATGACATGCTTCTTTTGTACCGGAGAAAGTTCAACGGCTTCACGAACAACGGTAACTATCTCATCAGGAAAGTGAGACAATCCAACATCATTCTCAAAGGTTTCTGTCTGCACATAAGCCTCTGATTTTTCTACAAATTTTTGATTCTTACTGACAAGATCACGCAAACTACGAGTCACTATTTTTTGAGCGATCAAGTTTTCCAATCTTAATTTTTGTTCTGGGATTTGTTTTGTCAAGGTCGTGGTATACATGCTTTTCCTTTATCTGACGATCATTAGTGTACGCAATGCCTTGGAGACAGTCCAGAACCACAGACTCATCCAGGTCTGGTCTTCTCGAAGCATAGTAAATAGTAAGCTCAACCCACAAGTCACCCTCAAGTAACTCATCTATCTGTACCTGGGATGCCTGTTCTGCGAATGACTTTACATAGTCTCGTGCCTTTTGACTTTTGATAATTGCAGGTCGCTTCCCAAACATCACAATCTTACGGGAGTTTGCTTTTGATGCAGGCTCACCCAATATTTCCATCTCAACAATGTTTGACATTTTTTAAAATCATCTGTAAATTCCGAACTGCAAGCATAAATGGAGTGTTATGTAATGTCAAAGATGGGTCAATATTTTTTGCAGTTGCAAGAACAAGGTAAGGTTCCCTGGGAACCAATAGGAGATAATGATGACGTTCAAGATAGAGAAGAATGTAAAGTACCCTGGCAGATTGAACAGCCAGTGGAAGGACATTCCCTTGTCGGACATGGAAATAAACGACAGTGTATTAGTGCCAATCCAGAGAAATCAAAAGGAATATCTTTCGTTGGCGAGTTACATCAGTCGGTTCAATCGGAACAATCAACCGAAACAATTCTCAATGAAGACGTACCCCCAGGAGGGTGTGCGGATTTTTCGATTGGAGGATTCTGAAGTTGAGGATAACCAACAAGTTCAATCTACCAGAGCCAGTGATGAAAGCACTGACACAGGACAGCTACAGCAGAGGGGAGAGCGACAGGTCAGTGACCCAGTTGATCGACAGCCCACGCAAACAAATCCTGTGCAGATTCCATCAGGATGAAATAGAAGAGGATTGTACTGATCGTTTGTGGTCTGTGTTTGGTACCGCTGTGCATAATATCTTTGAGGATTACGGAGATATAGAACACATTGCAGAGGAAAGATTATTTTTTGATGTCGATGGTTGGCGTATATCTGGAGCCATTGATCTGCAAAAAGGTTCACATATCATGGATTATAAAGTGACCTCAGTGTGGTCTGTAATCTACGACAAACCAGAGTGGCACAACCAACTTAATGCTTATGCCTGGCTAGTAGAACACGCCAAAGGTGTAAAGATTAATAAGCTCACAATCGTAGCTGTGTTACGAGACTGGAAGAATCGAGAGGCGGAAACTCGCCAGGGTGATTATCCAGAATCCCCTATCGTTCTAGTTGACATCCCTCTTTGGGATAAAAACATTAGAGAACAATACATGGCTGAGCGAATTTCACTACACCAGAAAGCAGAGTTCGATCACCTGACAGGCGAGGAACTTCCCCTGTGTACCGATCAGGAAAGATGGCTGAAACCAAAAAAATTTGCAGTGAAAAAACCCAAGAACAAAAGAGCTGACAGGGTTTTCGATACGCAACAAGAAGCAGAGGATTACATTGCAAACCCATTATCGTCTTCAAACTTAGTGATAGAGGAACGTGTGTCTGAACCTATCAGATGCAACAAGTATTGCGATGCAAGTCCCTGGTGTACGCAACAGAAGGAGTGGTTAGAGAATGAAGGTTAATCAAGAATTTAAAGACAAGTTTATTGGCTTGGTTCAACAGGTTCGTAATGGCACGTTAAACATGTCAGTTGATGGCGACGTTGTGTTGATATTCGTCAACGAAGAACTAAAAATAAAAATGCCAATGGATTTGTTTTTGAAAAAAGATGTTAACGACATACTTGAATTTATCGGTGAGGACGTTGACAAGGATCTTAAACAACAATACTAAGAGGGTATTATGGAAACAAGTGAATCAATAGATGAGCTAGCCCAGGCTTTGGTAAAAGCCCAGGGACAGATGGCGGGGGCTGTGAAGGATAGCAGTAACCCTTATTTCAAAAGCAAGTATGCTGACCTGGGAAGCGTTGTAAAGGCGATTAAGGAGCCTTTCTGTGACAATGGGCTATCCTATGTCCAGTTCCCTTTCAACTCTGAGAGAGGCATAGGAGTCACTACACGGCTTATGCACACATCAGGGCAGTGGCTACAGCAGACTTACACTTTACCAATGGTAAAGCATGATCCACAGGCGGCGGGATCTGCGATTACCTACGCGAGGAGGTATGCTTTACAGTCTGTTGCAGGCATTCCATCGGCTGATGATGACGCTGAAAGTGCTATGTCTCATGACAATAATAGCAAATCCAAACCAACCAAGCCCCAGGTCAAGGCATCCGCAAAGCCTGAGCCTTCAAAGGTCGTTCCAAAAGAACAACCCAAGACAGAGCAAAAGGTAAAAGCCCCAGAGCCTAGAGAGCATAAGATTCCTAATGCAGAGGCGGCAATGCACCAGGTAGATGACATGATGAAAATCATGGGAACATTTAAGTTTGAATCAATTGACCATGCAAGAGACTACTACGACACAAACATCGAGGTATTCTCACAGATAGAAAAATACCCAGAGGCTTATAAGAAAATCATGGGTTTTATGAGCGAAATTTTTAATACATTTAAGGAGAAAGAAAATGCCTAATTACCACAAAAGTGAAAGTGCTTTGTTTGAAAACGGTTACAAGAAATCAGAGACTCACCCCGACTTGCAAGGCACCATAGAGCTTACAGATGAACAACTTTCAACCATCTTAAAGCAGAGAAAGTCAGGTGAGAAACCAACCCTGAAGATGGCGGGATGGAAGCGCAATGCAAAAAACACAGGGGCATCTTATCTTTACCTGTCTATCGAGGCAGTAGAAAAAGAGGATGATGGTTTCAGTCACCCACAAAACCATGGACAAACACACCAACCAACTCCAGTGCAGAGTCCTCCTCCACAGGATACGGGAAGTTATCCGTGGGAAAGTTAATCAGGTCTAAAAAAATACTCTCAGCGGCAGAGGGGCAAGCCTGTGTTCATTGCGGTGTTCGTGATGACACGATAGTTGCCGCACATTATCAAGGACTGAGGAGCCAGATATTTGGTAAGGGCAAAGGGATAAAGCCACATGATTTGTGTGTGGCTGACCTCTGCGCTAAGTGCCATTATGAATTTGATAATAGCATTGCTAATCCGCTACAAGGAAATCTATCAAATGCAGGTGATCCTTATCTCAGAAAGATTGATCTGTCTGAACAATTTCTTTTTAATATTCTTATGACCTTGATAAGAAGGATTGACCAGGGAGTCATTAAGTTAGACGGACACAAAACAGATGATTGACCTCAGAATATCAACGGATGATTCGCAAAGATTTACATCTGTTGTTATGGCTTTGATGCAGGAATACCCAGAGAAGCGAGAGCTTTTCCATAAACTGTTAGACCAATGCAAGGAAGGGATTGATGTAAATATCAAACCCCTGGTGTGGGAAAGGAGTCGCCAACAAGAAGGGTACTATAGAAAATGGTCTCGCCAGTTTGGTCAGTGGTGCGGTATGACAGAGGGCGAGATACATAATGAATTGCTTTGTCTATGCTATGGCTATGATGTAGTAGAGACAAGGTTTGGAGAGGTGCGAAGACCTAGAAAAAGAAGCAACGGCACAAATAAAATTACATACAGCGAGTTGATAGATTGTTTGGTACGGACTGCGGCTGATATGGGATTTGATGTGCCGCCACCTAAATAAATAAAGAGGGTAATATTATGAATGAATCAACACATCTTCCAAGTATTATGAAAAGTTTTTCCACAGAGATACTTGAGGCACAAAACACACTAAAAGAAATTAAGCTATCCTGGGTTGATATACTTTTAGATTTAGATGAAATATCTACGTTAGATCCAGAGGATTCTGGCAAGGCACTTGCTCAGCTACAGCACAAGTGTTGCGTAAAGTTTGGTGAATTTTTTGGATCAGAGGAGAATGTTGATCGGCTATGAAAATAATGCTTGTCGAAATTGACGATGATGATTATGAAGAAATATCTGAGTCATTAATTACGTTGATTAAACTATTAAAACAAATAGCTAAAGATCAAACAAATGATTCCGGTACGACTGAAGAAATCTGAGCTATCCGAATGCAGACAATTTGCCTCTCTCCGTTGGCAAATGGCTAGGTTATCTCATGTCAAAAACGACAGGCGAGATCAGGGCAGAACTGATAATGATATTGATGAGCTTGGGATCAAGGCAGAAAAAGCAGTGGCAAAACTGTTTGGTCTTGATTTCAAAGCATCAGCTATGGGGATAGACTCTGGTGATGACATGTATATTGATGTCGGCAACAAGGAGGTTTCTATCCAGGTCAAAGCTAGCTTCTATCCCCAGGGTAAACTTTTATTCAAATCACTAGATTCTTTTCTTTCAGAACTTGCCATCCTGGTAACGGCTGACACCACACAAGATGATGTGATGCTAGTTATGGGATGGGTTTCACAAAAACATTTTAGAGAAAAATGTGTCCACGAAGACTTAGGGCATGGCAAATGTTACACCCTGGATCAAACGCATCTATTGGGCATGTCTAAATTGTGGGAGCATATAGTAACAGCGAGGTTCAAATGAGCAACTCATTCAACAAAACGGAGAAGCAAAAGTTTCGAGAGCAATTACAGAAAGATATTATCGACTTTCTCAACTCTGGAGGAAAGATTGAAGTATGCACCAGTGATGATAATGCGGGTGCTAATGTACAGTTACGTCCCTCTAAGTACAGGAAGGGAATTGTCTATACCAACAACACCTATTCTCGAAATCAAAAACAGATGATTGAGAAAAAAATGTTTAAACGAATTTTAGTTAAGTAAAATTAATATTATAGAGGGTAATAAATATGAGCGACAACAGTGAAAAAAAAAGACCATCATTACATGGATGGCAGGACAGGCAGAGGAGCCACAGCAAAGAAACAAGAACATCATTTCATTCACCTATGCTTCTAGTGCAATATGGCAAGTTACATTACGAGCCGCTTGGAAGTTGTGGAAAGGTAGAAATCAACTATGATTTACTTGATGCTACGGCTGATGTGATGATTCTAGATATTATTCAAGATTGGATTTTACAATTAGATAATTATCGACAGGAACTGCACGATTCAATATATGAAGATAAAATCTAATCATGAGGTTAGAACAACTTAA
>CERA01030291.1_pt1 | contig 12300 bp, 15 predicted proteins | sample 530881 | NCBI WGS metagenome assembly CERA01 (sample SAMEA2621061, study PRJEB7988) | marine metagenome | biome: marine biome (ENVO:00000447); feature: deep chlorophyll maximum layer (ENVO:xxxxxxxx); material: "saline water (ENVO:00002010), including plankton (ENVO:xxxxxxxx)" | depth 50 m
CTTCCTTGTCCCCTTCCTTAGGCGAGTCCTGATCACCCTCCCCATCAGTGGGGTTGTCACACTCCCCATCGGGATTGGGGTTAGTCGGCGGTGGCGGTGGCGGTTTCGGGGTATCCTCGAAGAGTTTCCTGATGATAACCTCTGCTGCCAGAGTGCCATACTTCTCGACATCAACATGAGCTTCGGGTGGTAATACAATGGGGAAGGTAGCCTCCTCGTTGTATATGGTTACGAAGTTATTGATCTCGTAGTCCGCACCGACGTTGGTGAGATGGGCGTCAGTCTGAAACTGAGTAGCCAATCTTGTGAGGTGATCCAGTAGAGGATGCAATACCTCATGGACGATTAGTCCAACTGTCTGTTGGATATTCAGCGTGTCCACAAACTGGGCACCATATCTAATATGTTCCCCATTTGTACATGCTGTGAGACTCGGATCATCAACAATAATATCCTCTAGCGCAGCTAGTGCTGGCATGAGAATGTCGTGATGATTCGCGATGATGTTCTTCGCTTTCGCGATCTTGTCTTTTGCTTTCATGTTTATTTTCTTTTCTGTGTATTTCAGTGAAACGTTTTACCGTGTCTCTATGGTCGCGGAGTAACTCATCCGCTTCCTTAGATAGTTTAACGTTCCCGCTCCCAGCCCCGACAATGTGGGTGCTGCCTACATCTCGTAGCCAGAAATAGAATGCGGCTACAAGTGGGTCGGTAGCTGACCACATAATCATGGGGCAGGATGCGTGATTCAGGATACAGTGAATCAGATTAGCTGATCTTTCCTGAGAGTTCGTCGGCATGCTTGACCCGCCACTTTACGAGGGCTTGGGTCTTTAGCAAGTCTTTCTTGATTCGTCCAATGGAGTTGCCAACGAAGGACTCCATCATGTCAAGATTACTAGGATTGTTCATGCTGGGATCTGTCAGGCGATGCGCCAAGACCAGAACCTTGTCGATGTTATCCTTGTTTGACAATGCAATGGATCGACATGCAACAAGCCACTTGATGTCTGGCTCATGCGGGATACTGCAACGATCAGCATCCTCGATCATCTTGTTCACATCACCCACTCTGCTGGTGAGCTTGAGGAACGATGTGTACATTTCTCCATACTTAGGACCGACACAAGACGTAGCATGAGCACGGAACAGAGGATCGGCCACGGCTTCTGATATGTCATCATAACTGTCAGTCAGTTCGTCCAGTCGGGAGAATGACCTGAAGGTAGGTAAGTTAGACTCACCGTCCCACTCCTTGATCTTGAAATCATACGGAGCAGAAGGGTTGGAGTTCAGGAATGCCAAGAGGTATGGCGTCTTACCATGATTCATCAGGTAGTTCTGATAGGAGTCAAAGTCAGGACGTACACGATAGAACGCTACCCTGTCAGCCAATGCCGCCAGCCAACGCTCAACCCCTGTCTTGTGGGCCAGCATGTTGGTTGACCCCATGACGAAGGTATCTTCAGGGAAGAAGAACTTACCCACCCGCTTCTCCAGAAGCATCTGCATGAGAACCTTCTGAGTCTGGGGACTGACCAAACCAATCTCCTCCAGATGGAGGACATTCATTGCGCCATCTTTGAAGTCGAGGTCTTCGTCAGCGTAGAACTTCATACGCTGCTCCTCATGATTGGGGATCCCGAACCCACGAACGTCGTTAAACGTTTTATAGGCTCCACGATAGTCGATGTAATGAGCTTCCTTTCGAGCGGCCCACAACGCGGCTTGCATTGATTTACCCAAGCCGTAGAAGGACTGAAAGACGGGGGCCTTTTTATTCCCTGCCTTGTGGTTGCGGTCCAGTACTGCGGGCATATCGTCTGATGTGATTTCTATGTGATGTGACATATCTTTTGTTTTGTTTTCTATTTTCTTCTCGCGTGATCAACGGATGCGCGGCCCCCGACTGTTTGTTACATAAGAGAATTAGCAATCTCCTTGGCTTGCTGACTGATGTCAGTCGCCACGATCTTGGATGACTTGATACTGTCTGAGTCTATGCCCCGCAACATATGCCGTGCTTGGTCAATAGCTCCTTGCAGCTTCATGTCACCGTCAATCATCATTGATGGTAGGATGTCGCAGAGTTCCACAACTTTCTCCAGATTGGACTTGCGGAATGCCGTGCCTTCATCACCTGCTACGGCGCACCGCTTTGAGAGATGAGTGAGCTTGTCGTAGAACCTGTTACGAAGATCTTGCGAGATCTCTGCACGACGGCGCTCATCTTCCTCTTCCCACATTTCACGTAAGTCATGAGGGAGATCCTCTGCTCCACCTAACGGGCCAAAGGTAATGCTGAGGTTGAAGTTTCGGAGAACTCCATCACGATCATCTTCTGCCGGATACAGGTGAGCATACTTCGCGAAGTCCCCGTTCAGCCTTTTCTCAGAGTTCCTTCTGATCTCAGGCCATTTGTCGAGGAAGGCGTCTACTTTCTCCTGCCATCCCATCCTACGTTTTGTGATGTATTCCTGCATCTTAGGGATCATGAGCGGAGCTACCCGCCGATTACCACCGTCATCCCAAGGGGAAGAGTAATGCTTGATACCCTCCCTTGTTTTAGCCACATGGCTGGTGATCTCCTTGAGGTATTCCTTCTTGATGAGCTTAGTAGTCATCTCGTTCGCATCAATGTCAGTCCCATGCTTCTCAGCATATTCCCGTTCACCTGCTTTGTTCTTCCTTCTCTTATCAAAGGATGAAGCGGAGATGTTAATTGTTGCTCCGATGCTGAGGCCACTAGGCTCTTGCTTTTGTTCCCTCTGCTGCTCTGCCGTCTTGCGGACGGTCTGTCTTTGTGGTGTTGTAGTTTGCACTTTGTCTGTGTGTTTTTGTTTCATGCAGTAAAACGTTTTACTGCTAACTTGTAGTTTTGATTAGGGTCTTTCCTAACCATAACTATATTATACCAAATAAAGTATATATTGTCAATACTTTTCTTTATAGATCGAAAGATATATTAACTATCTTTTTATAGTCATGTTATCGACGAAGGGCATCATTGGCCCCGTCCCACGACGTTTCTGAGGTTTGCTACTGTGAGCGGGGCTCTTGGGTTCAACCCACCAGCTCCCATACTTCTGATATACATTGAAGCCAAGATCATATTGTTCTGATATTTGGTTCATACGTAACTTAGTTGTAGGCGTGAGCCACGATTCCCCGTCGGGGTCTGTGGCGTTTAGCTTCACCTCATGGTCGGTGAACTCCACGATAATGGTATCGTGATATTGTACACCAGTCCGCTTACCGTTCTTGTCTGATAGATCAATGACGGTCGTCGCTACTTTCCCTTTAAAGGGATTTTTTGTTATCTTCATGCTTCAGGATAATCTCATCTTGTCTTTTTAATTCGGCGGTCAGCTTTTCATTAGCCTCCCGTTCTCTACGTAGTTCTTCCCGTAGCTCGATAAGTGGTAGCTGCTGCTTCGCCAAACGTTTTATAGCGGGCATCCACTGCCTGACATCAATGATCTTTCCCATACGACGTTTGATTGTGGTCTTCTTTTTATCCTCAGGTAAAGGATCAAAAGGATTCCATACAGGAGTCAGGTTCACGGGTTCTTTCTTCTTTATCTTCGCGTGCAGGTCAGGATCCCTGAGATGCACTACGTGGTTTCTCTCCCTACGTTTGTTGGGGGACTTGCGCTTAGGACCAAGGTCCAGTTGTTTGCTTTTCATTGTGTGTTGCTTGTTGTGCGTTACTTGATTCTCCACGCCCATATGGACAAGAGAGTAAGGAGTGTGATGGTCAGGATCATTTCATGTTTCAGTTTTGGTTGTTTGTCTTGTCGTGAAAGCGGACATTCTCAGGATCATGCACATACTTCATGGCATCTTCCTTGAGAACACGGGGGATCTTACCCTCTAATATATCGTCGAGCAGAACAGGTCGGTAGCCCACTGCCTCATGCGAGAGCAGGAACCAGCGTTCGTCTTTCTCATCCTGCCATGCTGACTCCTCATCACGGTGGTTGCGAAGATGCAGGTGGCCGTGAATGTTAAGGTCGATGCCATCAGGAAGATCCAAACACGGTCCCCAGCTTAAACGTCTCATGGGGTGGTGACTGAATAAGATATTCTGACCCCCATACTCCAGTGTCATAGTCTCCATTGCAGCAGTAAACCCGTGCTGGATGTAGTAGGAGTAAGGCTGGTTGTCATGGTTACCCAGCAGCAGGATCTTACTCCGCGCTGGGCATCGGTTCATGATTTCAGATGCAGCTATACCATCGCGCCATGCTTCAGTAGAACTCTTAGCAAAGGCGAAGTCTCCCAAGTGAATGAGAATATCGTCAGGCCCCAGTTTACTGAGGGCTTCTGCTGTCCGTTCGTTGTGGTCAGGAGGGCGAACGCCCCGTCTCACGATTCCTTTGTGGAAGAAGTGGGTGTCAGTGACTACCCATATTCTTGATGTTAGTTTCATACTTCAGTTTGTTTGGTGATTACTTGTATTGCATTCTCATAGCGTTGTGGTCTTTGATGATCCTGCGTATGCCAAGCTGGGCCTCGTGATCTCCACTTACGAGGTCTGCGCCACAGTGCATGCATTCTATTTCGGTAGGCAGGAAACAGGAGTAGTCGAAGTATACTCTGTCATTGCAGCATGGGCATACTATGGACATGGTCGCTCCTTCCCAGCATTCACCGTCGCATCCTCGATGGGCAACGAGGTCGAGGCTTTTGTGATACGCGGTATCCATTTCTGGATATGTTTTCACAAGGTCTGTGAATCCCATAAGGTATTCATAGGCCTCAGTGAATCCCGTGCATATTTCACAAGCAAACGTTTTACACGCTTGTTCTTCTGTCATGGGTATTGCGACCTTTCGATATGTTTGCGGTTCGCTCATGTTACTTGTCAAACGTTTGAGTGTTAAACGAGTTCTTTGTGTTTACCCCATACTCATCGTAAGTATCTGGGTCATCGTCAAAGTATGCTTCAGTGTATCGGAAACCGTTACGGTGGGTCTGGCTTGGCCGGACCTGATCGGAGCGGACTGTCACCCACCCCGTCGTATAAGTCCCCCAAGGGTGCTCTTTTGCTTCAAAGAGAGAGGCTTCTCTCTGGGTAGCAAACAGTATCAAACCTTGTGGTTCTTCTCCCGTTTGGATTTCTAATAGTTTCTTCATGACTTCTTCCTCTCGAATGCTTGGTCAAGGGCTGCACGGAACGGGGCCAAGGGTGCGGGTTGCACCCTTGGCTTAGGCTTACTGATGAGATCAACAGCATCAGCCTTGCGTTCCTCGATAGACAGATTGGACTGATCGTCCTTGTCCCACTTCTTGTTGATTAGTTCTTCAAGGCTCATGGTTCAGGAATCAGGGTTCGATATGCGTTTGGCTAAACGGGCACGCTCTTTCTTTGCGCCTTTGTTCTTGCCGTTAATCTTATCCAGTCTCTTGAGCTGGGCCGAATCAGTCCGCGCATCACGGTCTGCTTGTCTTTTGTCTGCACGTTCTTGCCGTGCTATTTTACTTTGTTTCATTTGTTTCTTGCGTGCTTGGCATAGAGCCAAGGGTTAGCATCAACATGGTGCCGCATCACAGGGCGCGGCTTGTCATCCTTGGAAATCTTCTGGCGCTCTGCTGCCATGCGCTTGTCGATAGTGGACAAGCTCTGGGCTTTGCGGATTGAGTCTTTGCCAGCTTGCTCGTTTGTAGGGGGCGGGGTTCGCGTTCCCTCTGGCTCGACGGGCTGATCAGGGACGGGGCGTATCCCCATGAGCTTGCCGTCTTCAACCTCATAAACATCAGGGTGCTGTTCACAGTATTGCATGAAACGTTTAAACCCTCCACGCTTTGCCAGTATCTTGTCACCCTCTTGCTTGATGTCCCGCCGTCTGCGACACAAGGCGTGCCACATCTCCAAGGCATGGCGGTATACAGCAGCGGGGTCGGGGATTTCTATCTTCTCAACAGGAGCATTGGGGTAAACCTCGTTGGGGGTGAGCCGGATAGAATTGATGTCCTCGCTATACTTTTCGTAATACCGCCTAGCGGCTGCCTTGCTCCTCAGGAGCAGGTTGGCATATCGTTGCCACTTTTGCTGTGGGGTGAGACCCCCGCGCCTTGGCCCTTGTGACGGGGGCTTGGGGGTGTAGGGTAGGAGTTCAACATAATCACCGTCCCGCTTGGAAGGGGAAGGGAGCTTGTTATGTTTTGCGTGAAACGTTTTACCGGAATCCAACAGTCGTTGGATCGGCTCGTTCGCCAACGCTTTTGCTTTTGTTTCAGGGTGTTCTCTCACTGTATAAGAAGTATAACATAAATATAGTGTTTTGTCAATACTTTTCTTTTAGGTAACTAATTTATTTTCAGTGAGTTATAGGCGTGGACGAGGGCTATTTTGGACGAGTGTTACCATCAGGGTTGATATTCGTAGTTGGGATATAATGCGCGGACGAGGGTTAGTGTGGACGAGGGTTATTCTCGTGAAACGTTTTATAGGATCTGTGGATCCTGAATCAGGGATCGGGAATCATGGATCAGGGATTGTGGTAAAACGTTTTATGAGATCTGACACGCGGACTGGCACGCGGACTGGCACGCGGGTTAAAACGAAAAAGCCCGCGCCCCCATATGCGGGAACGCGGGCACAAAAATCCCCCCTTACCCATTTTCAGGGTAAGGGGGGAAGGGTTAGGGGTTAGGCCTTGGCGGTCTTCTCAGAAGCTTTTTTATCGGCTTTCCGGTTATCAGAAATAGACTTCAAGAGCGACCACAGTTCCGCAATGTCCATGCTGCTCAGCTGATCTTGGAAATTGACGATCAGAGCGCGGATTTCCGCAACGGGGGGAGCCTTATCTGAGGCCTTCTTCCCTTTCGGCTTAATCCCTGACTTGATGTCGGTGATGAACTTCAGAGCGTCCTTCTCCTTCAGATCCTTTGGACCTTCAACAGAAGAGTTCTCCTTTGCCAGTGAGATGGCCATTGCCATCTCACGGGAAGTCCCCACCTTGCTAAAGTCAGGGGCCTTGGGATTGCCTTTCGTCCGCTCCATGGCGATCCCCGCAAAGGGAACCTTAGGATTAGAAGCGGCAATCAGACCCGTGAGCACGGCGCCAGAAGCGTCTCTCAGATAATGAGCACAAAGCAGATAGTCACACTCTCCGCGCTGGCGGACCTTGTAACGTTCAAATGCTAGTTCGTCCACTATCTTACCGCCCCGTGAGGCAATGGACTTGATAGCCTTCTTTTCAGCTTCAGTGAACTGCGAGGTCTCCTCAACAATAGAGGAGCTATCCTTTTTCTTCAGTATGGTTTCAGCCATACATGGAAAGGGAGCAACCGGCACGTTTTCCCATGAAACGTTGCATCAGAATCCCGCACCCTGAATCGTGATCCATGAATCATGACCCACGCCACGGGGGTGGGGGGCATTTTTTTCCCACACGCTGTATGTGTGTGGTGTGTTCTGTGAAAAAATTTGACAAATGCTCAATTTCGGGATTCGCTGCGTAATGCCCGACCCTAAAAAACAAGAGTATTACCGTAAAAACCGTGAAAAACGGTTGGAGTATCAGAGGCGATATTACATCGAAAACAAAGATGTGTTCGAACGCAAAGAGGAATTACTCAAAGCTTTAGACCCAGATAAGTGGAAAAAAGAGCGTAAAAAGAGGAAGGATTACAACAAAGAATATTACCGTAAAAACCGTGACCACATACGCGCTAAACAAAAAGAGCGGTATCAGAAAAAGAAACGGATCTCGCAAATACGGGAACGGGGGCAGCAAAGATAAACGCATTTGCAAATCCCAACTCAAAAAGTCCTCCCCATTTATATATGGTACTAATGATCTTATCAATAGTACCAAGGGTATATAGGAAGGAGTTTTTAAGTTCATTCTGTGGCCATCATCGGTACCAAGAAAATAGTTGACTCTTTTGCTATATGGGTTTATCAACTCTTTGCATGAGCGACACGCAGACCTTGACCCCTATACAAGGCGCTTCAGATTACTCCCTGTCTGAAAATGGTTACGTCTACAACACGAAGACCAAGAAGAGAATGGCCCGCCGCTGGATCGACTCCGGTTGGCAGACGCAGGTCAAAGCCGACGACGGCTCTACACGCCGTATCCGGCACACCGATCCTGAAGCCCGCACCCGAACCCTGCCTCTTGATTCCTACGCCCCGATTCCTGATTATCCCGACTACGCCGTGACCCCCTATGGAGCGGTTTGGAAGATTAAGAATCTTGTAGGCGGAGGAGGACGCCATCCTTTTATTGTTACGGAGTCTTACAGGGGTAACCAACCCTATGTCCGCTTACGAAATATGGAGGGCAAAAAACACAACATCCCCGTGTCCCGCATCATGAACACCTGCTACCCCAACTCTTGACAGGGAAAAGGATACAGGTATCATAAATTTTCTAATGTCGGACATGTATGGACTGGAGAATCTAGACCTTGAGGGGCTAGACGAAAAGGGAAAACCTGCTGAGACCCGTCTCAAGGATGTTAAGTCGGCTATCAATATATTTAACTCTTTGCATAGAGCCGATGAGGGGTCGGCGGTGAACCGCGCTAGAGTAGATGCGATGTTTGATGGGGCTGCCCCATACAACGCTTCTAAGCTCGCAGTCAGCGGGCAGTCTTTAAAGACCAACCTCAACTTCGGAGAAGCCCAGCGGATTTTGGATGTTGCGTTATCCGCGTATGTAGATTTGTACAGTTCGTTGGAGCGGTTCGTGGATGTGAAGGCTACTGTTGGTGAACGCAGCTCAACAGGCCCGAAAGAAGAGATCGTTGCGGAAGAGCTGACGCATATGTTCAGGAACTGGCCTGAGTTCCATTCCTCTTACCTGCGCCTTTGTACAACGTTCATTAAGCACGGTGTAGGGATCGCGTATTTTGATTCGGCCGACGACTGGCGTTTTAAAGTTGGCAGTTTTGCCGACATGCTGATCCCCCGACAGACACCTGCTACTGAAGAGAATATTGATGTGGCAGTGGGTAGGAGGCAATACCACCTACATGAGCTTTACTCTTTTATCAGAAACGAAAAGGCGGCGGAAGCCGTTGGTTGGGATGTGGCTGAAGTGAAGCGGGTGATGGTCAAGAATCTGAAGCATTCTGGCCGCGCTAATAGTGGCAACATGCTTAATGAGTTTGAGGCCCTGCAAGCAGAGATAAAGAATAACGACATCCACACCGGTATCCAGAACCCGACTGTCGATGTCCTGCACTTCTGGGTGCGGGAACTTGACGGAAGTGTGAGCCATTACATTTGCTCGGAGCAGTCGCCGAAGGACTTCATGTATAAGAAGCCCAGCCGATACGCTAGTCCTGAGCAGGCTTACATCATGTTTACTTACGGCGTTGGTAGTAATGGTACTTACCATTCTATTCGTGGTTTGGGCCAGCGTATATTCAACCATGTCCAGACCAGCAACCGGTTGCGTTGCCAGCAGATTGATGGCGCAATGCTATCTTCGGCTGTGATGATCCAGCCAGAGAACCAGCGGTCACTGGACGAGTTGCAGTTTACTTTTTATGGGGCGTACGCCGTGATGTCCCCGAACGTGAAGATCGTAGAGAAAGCTATTCCTAATTTGGGAACTGCTGTTCAACCAGCCCTGCAAGACCTGACTCAACAACTACAGTTGAATACTGATACAATCAGTCCATATGGTCCTCAGCAGGGTTCACCTTACAGGAACCAGATGCAGGTGGTATCGGACATGGATGTCGCTACCCGCATTAGTGGTTCAACCCTTAACTTGTTCTACGCTAGTTGGAATCGCCTGATGCGCGAAATGGTTAGGCGAGTCGTCCAGTCTAAGAAACAAGACAAAGCGGTTAAGGACTTTTATTCTAGATGTGAGAAACGAGGTGTAGATGCAGAATTCATCAAAAAACTCGATGTCGAAAGAACCAAAGCGGTTCGCTCCATTGGCAGCGGATCGCTCGCCAACCGACTTGTATCTCTTCGAGAGTTGCAGGGCATTAGTGGTCAATTCGATGATGTTGGTCGTCGCAATCTCACTAGGGATATTGTTAGCACTCGCGTGGGTCACGACTTGGCCGACCGCTATGTTTCGGCGGAAGTGGAGAGCCGTCCAACAGTGGATACGAAGATAGCAGTTCTTGAGAATAGCCAATTGCAGCAAGGTCAGCCTGTCCCAGTTGTGTCTAGTGAGTTGCATGGGCAACATTTGCAGGTACATGTCCCGCTCTTGCAACAGATCATTGAAGGCATAAACGCTGGGCAGGTTGACCCGCAGCAAGCTCTTCCTGTGCTGCAAGCATTGTATCAGCATATTAGCGAGACAGTCCAGTTCGCCGCAGGTGACCCAGCTTTGGAAGGGCTGGTGTCTCAGACAAATCAAGTCTTACAATTCGCTGAAGAAGCCATCAATAACACCATGAAGGCTTTAGAAAAAATCCAACGGGACCAAGCGCAAGCCGCTGAAGAGTCTGGAGGACAACCAACCGGTCCTTCTGAAGTTGACATGAAGATGCAAAAGGCTCAGGTTGAAATGCAGATCGCCCAACAAAAAGCGGAACTCGATATGGCGATTAAGCAACGTAAGTTTGAGCAAGAGCAGGCTATGCGCGATGCAAAAGCTGCTCTTGAGTTCCGAGAAGAACAAGTATAATGCCCCAGAAAAAGAAACCCACCGTTCCAATTAAATTGGAGTGGTGGTTTAATGATATAAAAGCTGTATCGAAGCTGCAAGAGATCGTGGGAGAACCCGCACTCCAGCAAGCTATTGCCATTCTTAAAGAGGCCGCTGGCCCTACTGTTTCCTCTATTGGGACCGACCCACAGGAAAATAGTCATAAATTAAGTTGGTATGCGGGCTATAGAGATGCTTTCAATGATTTGGAAAAACTAACCAAACAACCAAACTCAGGCCCACAACCAACAATTGACGAATGGACTCACATACAGAATCCGTAGTAGAGGACGCACCTAGCGTAGAAGCACTCCCTGATGTAGGGGGCGAAGATCTTTCTTTTGAAGATTCATTAGAAGCAGCCCTCGCGGGGCTTGGGAATACAGCAGAAGAACCAGTCGCTGAAGAACCTACTGAAGAACCAGTCGCTGAAGAACCTACTGAAGAACCAGTTGTTGAGGAACTTACTGAAGAACCAGTTGCCGAAGAACCTACTGAAGAACCAGTTGCTGAAGAAAATACCAGCGAAGAGCCTATCGAGGCCCTTACTGAGGATATTGGCGACGACTGGACCCCGAAAGCTGCATCTCGATTCAAGGAGCTTAAAACAGAACTAAAGACTAATCGCACCGAATTAGAGGCTTTACGTCAACAACAGACAGAATATGAGGCTAAAATCAAAGAATTGACGGGGTTAGCTGAAAATAAGGACGTTGAGCAGCTACAGACCAAGTTAGCTGACTTTGAACAGCAGCAAATGTTTACTAATTTGGAGGCTACTGAGGCCTATAAAGAGGCTATTACCGAGCCTTTATCAGCTTTGATGGAGCAAGCAGACCAAATTGCAGATAAATACGAAGTAGATCCTGACACTTTGGTCGATATATTAGCCCTAGATGACCCAGAACAGCAGGATGAGCAGCTTGATGAACTACTCCCGCAGGCTACAGACAGGGATAAAGCTAAGATTTACCGTATTTTAGAGGATATCGAGCCAATAGTTCAACGTAGACAGCACCTTTTTGACAATGCAGAGGAGGCTTTGGGCGAGGCTAAAGCTCTGGAAGAGAAAGAAGAAGCCCAAAAAGCGGCTGAAAAAGCAACTTTAAGGGCTAATGTTACCCGAAATGTGGTGGAAAGGGTGCGGCAAAAGCTGCCTTTCTTGGCTGGGTTAGACAATTTAGACATGGAGGCCATCCAAACTAAAGCCGCAGAGAGCGACCCTTCTGTAATACACCCCGTTGATTACGCTTATAATGCTGTATCTGCCCAGCTTTTGCCAAATGTAGTCAAAGCTTACGTCTCTATGCGTAAAGAAAATGAGCTTTTGACAGACAGACTTGCAGATTATGAGTCTGCTGAACCAGCAATGTCGGGGCAGACCAAAAGCACAGCTTCGCCGTCCGGTGTCACCGGAGAGATGAGCTTTGAAGAAAGCATTGCAGCCGCTCTAGGCGGTTAGCCATACGTCACCCAATAGGGCAATTACATCAAGCCCGCCTATCTGGTATGATGGTAGGGCGTGAAAAAGGCGGCTACATTTACGGAAACCATTGTGGTTGTCGCAATTACGATGATTCTGACCGGCCTTGTGATTGAAGCCGCGTTCCGAGTTTACGAGAGTTTCACCAATGTGAAGAAAGAACAACACATCTACGACCCC
>CERA01016969.1_pt1 | contig 12109 bp, 4 predicted proteins | sample 530881 | NCBI WGS metagenome assembly CERA01 (sample SAMEA2621061, study PRJEB7988) | marine metagenome | biome: marine biome (ENVO:00000447); feature: deep chlorophyll maximum layer (ENVO:xxxxxxxx); material: "saline water (ENVO:00002010), including plankton (ENVO:xxxxxxxx)" | depth 50 m
GGTTTGGGTGCGACAAGCATCTGGTATAGAGAAACTAAAGATTAGTAACGCACAGGCTAAGGTCTTTAGAAAGTTTAGTGATAAGGGCGACCCTACTGAATGGGATGAAGAAACTAACATGGCATTCTCTGAGGCTCTTGATGAAGAAGGCGCAGGGCTACAGTCACAGATAGACAACTGGCTTGCTCCGTGTGTACTTGATGAAAGTTTTGATGTAAATCTATTTACTGTTGAAGAGTTGCTTCCTATACTTTCTTTCGTCCGTGGTGACGATGAGGAAGGTGCAGTTAATTTTTTGAGTTCGTGAGGGTGGCACCCTCACTTTGCATGGCGTTCAAAGGCGTTCTTCCTTCTGACCTTTGGTTAAAATACAACCAAGAAGGCGGAAAGTGGTTGATGGAATTAGATATGCACATAGCCATAGATATGAACGATGCTATAGCAGAAGCGCATAGTAAGGCTTCTAAGAAAAGTTCGGGTGCAGGGGGACTACCCAAATTAATCGGAGATGACGCAAAGGACGTTATAGCACGAAGAAATGCTAGGCGTGAAGCAAGGAAGCGTCAGCAACAAGATTTATCAGACACTTAGTATTAGCCTAATATGTAGTGAGCCGTAAGGCAGTAGGTGGAGTGGATGTATTTTGATAATTGAGACTGGTTTTGCTCTAAACGGTCCTTGGGGTCTTCTTGCTTTAATGGCTATGGCAGTCGCCATGCTCGTCAATCGAGCGGGCGCGTCAATGGTTTTCTTCGATGTGGTTGGTCGTTTCCAAGCGCAGCGTTTGATAAAAGACGCAGACACATCTATGACTGTGTTTAACTCTATCATGCTAGACACATTCGCCAATATGCAAGACTCACTAAACGTAGTAGGTACAAGCATCGAAGGACTTGTCACAAGCGTCTTACCGTTTACTGAGGCTATGGAAGACGCTGAGATAGAGTTGCGTAAGTTTCTAGATGCAAGCGAGGACATAGACCAGATAGCAGACGGAGTACGGCGCGTAGGTGTTGAGTTTGGTTTTACGGGCGACCAAGCCCTAAGCGCAGCCGCAAAGATGGCGCAGTTGGCTTCTGTATTAGGGCCGGGACAGACTGAGGTAGGTACGCAGTTAGGTATGGAGTTTGGTCTGATAAGCGGTATGGAAACCGAAGCCGCAATGCAGCGACTAATCAACTTAAATCAGCAACTTTTCTTTATGACAAAAAATACAGAAGATTTGGCTACTGCCGAGGAAAAGGGTACTAAAATAAGAAGCAATACCCTTGCTGTTATGGACCAACTCAACACCATTGAGAATCGTTCTGCTTCTACAATGGAGCAGGTTACGTTTGTAATGAATCAATTCGCATCACAGGCACATCTTACCGGCGAAAGTATAGCGATGATGGCGGCGCAGTCAGCCGTACTTATTGAGACTGGTGAAGAGCAGGGTAAGGCAGGTCGTGCGCTTAGAATGATTTATGCGCGTTTGGGTGCAGATACTAACGGCGCACGAAAGGAACTTGAAAAACTAGGTATAGCCGTAGAGGATGCTAACGGAAATCTAAGGCCGCTGTCTGGAATACTAGGTGATTTGTCCAAGCAATATGACACACTTTCCGCCGCAGAAAGACAGGCTATAGCGCAAAGCGTAGCCGGAAACAGACACTACACAAGATTTATCAAGTTGATGGATAACTACGAAAGAGCCACTCAGTTAGCGCACGAAGGACAAATGGCTTTGTTCCCTGCTCTTGAAGAAGTAAACGCAAGATTAAGTGAACAAATTACAGGTTTTAGAAGCGCAGAAGCAGAATTGTCAAACTACAGAGCGGAGTTAGGCGAAAATCTTCTTCCGGCGCTTACACTAGCCACTGAGAATCAAGCAAAGTTTACGCTGTTTATATCTGACCTAGTAGCCGCTTTACCACAAGCGGCACAGGGCGCTGCTGCATTAGGATTAAACCTAAAAAACATGATAGTGCCTGTGTTGGGAATAGTTACAAACATTGCTGCTTTGACTGTGGCAATACAAGCACAACGCGCTGTCAGTAGGGCTATGGCCGGCGACCAATTAGTCAACGAAGAGGCTTTTAGCAGGGTAGGTACAAGTTATCAAAGCGCAAGCGATTCTCTTGCTGAATTAAATTCTTTAAAAAGAGAATTTGTAAATATATCAAAAATTGAAAACGTCGAATTAAATAAACTTAGTGACACAGCAAGAGAAACCTATAGAGAAAGTTTGGTAGATAGAAGACAAGAAATAACAGATATAGAATTACAAATAGCGGCAGAAAATGAGTTATTAATAGGAAAAAGACAGTCGGTGCAAGAAGCGAAAATAGCACATATGCAAGCAGTACAGGCGGATGGAGATTCGACTGTAACACAGGAGAACTTACAAGCAGAACAACTAGCATATGAAGAGTTAAAATTAGAGTTAATGAAACTAAATGCACAATTAGAATTCAAAAATAAGATTGAACAGGAAGCGGCAGATTTACTTGCGGGCGACGAACTAGCAAGATTACATGAGCGAAGAGAATCAACAGAAGCCATGAATGATGCCAATGCAAGAGCCGCACAGAGTATGTTCGCTCTGGGTGGAGCGGTTATTGGTGTCGGTGGTGCTTTAGTAACAATGACAGATAATGCATTAGCAAATAGAGTAGGTATGTCTTTGATGACAGCCGGGGCTGCTGCTTTGGCTGCACAGCAAGTAGCACTAGCAGGAAGTACTTTAATTAAAGTTGCTGCTGATAAAATGGCTATATCAACAAGCGAAAGAAGCACATTTGCTATTATGTCAGAAATAGGTGCTACTACTTCTAAAACTATAGCAGACAGGCTTGCTGCTATTCAAACTGCGTTTTCAAGTGCCGCCACAAATGCAGATACCGGCGCAAGACTATCTAATACTGCGGCAATAATGGCACAGGTAGCGGCTCTTAAGGCGTTTATGGCGGCTAACCTACTAGCAACAGCGGGAGTTGCGGCAGGTATTGCTGTTCTAATTGGAACGTTTCTTGCTCTTAGGAACGCAGAAAATAAGAGAAAGAAAGAAATGGAAGAAATGTCAAACGCAACACAAAATTTTATACAGTCAGACACAGAAATGTTTATGAGTGCGCTTCTTGACCAAGAGCAATCATTAGACGATATTATTGGAAAATACGATGATGCTACAGTCGCAGTAAATGCATATAAAGACGGTACTGTTGCGGCTACCGATACTTTAAGCGAAGATGATTTAGTAAAACAGAAAACCTTAAGTGAAGTGTTACAAGTAAGACTAGCAGGAATATTGGAACAATCTGAAATTACAAAAGAAGAAATAAAAAGTGTTGTCGATGCTCTAGATGAATTAGAAACAGGGGCCGGCGCAAGAAAACGAGGCGTTTTCTTTGATGAGTTTAATATTTTAACAGGAGAAAATATGACTCAAAAAGCAATAGATGACGCTAAGGATACAAAGGCCGAATATGCAGAATTAGTGAAGTTTATCGAATTGACTGGATTAAAAGGAGTAAAAGCAATACAAAATGCTATACAATCAAATGCTAATGCCTTAGAAACTTTGCAGGAGGATTCTAATATTCTTGCCGGTGGTATAGCAAACGCTATGGAGGAAGCAACACAATCTGTGTTGGAGTTTAACAGCGCAAGAGAAGAGTTGTTCTTCGGTATGGCTGCATCTAACATTACAGGAGACTTGGTAAGACAGGTTGTAAACAGGGGCGTGGAAAACCTTTTAGTAAACACTGAGGTCATTATGACTAATAACTTTAACGGCATGACAACAGAGCAAGCCGCACAGGAGATACTAGACCACGTAGAGAGAGGGGCAAGAATGCGCGGAGTAGATATGACGACTACAAGCCAAAGCATATAGAGAGAGATAATTATGGTAAGAGCATGTACAGACAACTATTCATTTTGGCTTACGGGCTACTATGATGACTTTAACAGCGCTAGGGCTGTAGCAGATGACCTAAATAACCCAAGTACAACAGTTTCTTACTCTTCGCTCAAAAGTCACCACGGTAATCCTATGAATGGTGAGGCTACGTCAAATCCTAGATACAGGTGGTCTATAGTTGACAGGGAAAACTATTCTACTGTGTTAAACGGAATTACTAATGTCACAATGGCTGAGTTTTCCAAACTCAAAAACTCCGGTATGTTTGAGTGGTTATCACACGATACTAACAGAAACAGCCATTCAAATTGGGGTGGCAGAGCGCAGTTGCAGTATCCTAACGGGCTTGCTCCTAACAGATTTAAGTTTGGTGACGGTACGAGCAACACCAATTATAAAGACACAGGTATAGCCAGTGGCGATGGCTACCAACTAATAGCAAACGGATACGACACTACAGGTACTTATGTTTTGCCTGTGGGTCAAGAGGATGCTACGTTTAGAAGGTCGGCTATGGAGCCATATCAGACAAGCGATGGTAGTAGCGGTATTACAGGAACACAATATGCAAATAAAAAAGCAGGGCAGTTTGACTCTTGGTACACATCAAGTGAACCAAACCGCTACTATCAATCTACACACTTGACTGGCACATGGACTGGTGAGTGCCTAAGTTTTAGCGGTAGTGACACTAACGTTACACCAGAAAATTTGTTTTACACTATTAAGTCTCCCGGTGGCAAACCATTCCTTGTTATAAAAAGAGTAAACAACGGCACAGGTAGTGCAGTGCCATCAATAACGTATGACGGCGCACTAAACACAAGACTAGACAATGATGTATTTCATACTAGAATAGCAGCGCGATGTCATCACGGAGATGTAGACCAAGCCAACACTATTCGTGGCTCTAGTTTTGCCAACGGTGAATATCCTGTTGAGGTAGACTTTCAAATAGGGTTTCCTACGACTAGCGCGGGCGTGACAACTACTGCGGGCCTAACGGGGACACCGGCAATACAATTTAAACTACTTTTGGGTACAACAAGCGGTGTGCTTTCTAGTACAAATTACGCGCATTATCCGTCTTACGATTGCTACGGGGCTAGTTATATTGGTGCGTCTGCACAAACTCAAACCAATGATGACGCTTGGTTAGATGTAGATTTTAGAATAGACTTTACAAATCAAAAATTTTATCCTTATGTTAATGGCACAAGAGTAGGTTTAACACAAGGTTATTCGTTAGACGGTACATCGTTTGGTGGTAACGTATCTGCTAATGAAATTTATGGTTATGAAATGTACCATCAACCACACATTAACGGGGCGACAAGCAGCGCAAAAGCCGGATGTTATTTACTACTTGATAGAGTTGGTGTTGTAAGGTATCTAACAAACCCACTTAATAATAAAGATAGACATGCAGAAACACCAATAAACAATTTGAGATTGACATGGCCGAACAACGGTATCTCACTTCTTAACTTTGATATTTTAGATGATAAAGATGATGGTGTTGCCGGCACATCTGCTAGTAATTATACTTATAATTTAAAACAATTATTTTCAAATAATGACCCGGTTGACTGTGGTTTATTGATGTTTGCCTCGGATGAAGAGCAACGCACAGATAGACCAGTATGGAGGGGAGTAATAACTAGCATGAGTATTCAACAAGAAAAATCACATCGCGTTATAAAATTACAAGCAAGCCATAGTGCTTCCATTATGAATAAACAAATTCCAATGTGGGATGTAGGGCAGTTACAACAGGACAGTCCATACTGGATTGCTGAAACTGAGGGTATGAAGAGTATTATGCACATGGGTACAAGACCCTTAAAAATACTAAATAATAAACTTGGTTTTGGTCAAGCAAATGCCTTTGCAGAAAATGCAAACCAACGATTACAACTTGGTTCTGGTATGCCAATACAGATGTATAATAACGAAGACATACAACATGGACCTAACAGCATAGAAGAGCAGTATGCCGGACAGGGTATAATAGGAATACAACAAGTTTCTGTTGATGCTTCGGGAAACTATGAATATTATGATACAAATTCTGGAAGTGTAAAAACGGCATATATTTTATCAGATACTACCACTATTACTGATTCTGATACTATTACTGTTACCGACACCACAAATCATAACGTCACAAATGCTTCTTTATCAGATGTTCATACTCAAGTTGGTAGCGTAGTAAGAAATGTAAAAAGAAGACTAATTGCAGATAGTGTCACGTATACTCCGGAAAGCAGTAAAATTATTTATCTAGGAGGAAAAATACCTACTGACACAGGACAACTTTATTCTATTTGGAATCGATTTTTTCCTTCTAGTGAAGTTGAAAATAGATGGCAAGATTTTTTGACTAACAGAGCCGCAGGTCAGTCTACTATGAGTTCTAGTAATAATACAGTTATAATGTTTGATACTGACCCCGGATTAAAGGTTGGAGATACCTTTTTTCCCAATACTTTTAACATAGATATAGATGATACATCAACAACTGCACAGGCTTCTTCCAACGCAAGCCCATTAGATTTGACAATATTAGGAGAGCAAAGAGTATCCTCTATAAAGTCCGTAAAAGATATTTACACTGTTGACAGAAGCGGAACAACCTTTGCCGCAACCCCTAGTGTATATTATGTTGTTACTGAAACACCATTTCGTGCGTATTTAGAAGAAAAATACGGAAAAATAACAACTAACGCCACTACGCTTTCTGGTAATAAAAGATATTACTGGACTCAAGAAAAAGGCGCAGTAGCGCTTTCTTCTGGTGATTTAGGTAAAGTACAATATAGAGCGCAACATGCACGATGGATGAGAGATTTGCCACAATCGCTGTGGTTTAAATATCACTTTGGTAGAATAAAATATGACCCCCTTGGTTCAAATAGTAACACAGATATAACAGGTGGATACAACCCAAACGATACTAGCGTTAGAAACGTAGCCACAAACTTTAACGTAGCAGCAGATATAAGCAAAGATGACAAGCACGTACGAATAACAGCAGCCCTGTATAATGGTTTAGTAGCGCGCCAAGCGTGGGCCGGTGTTGCAGAGATACGAGCAGAAGGTTTTTGGACAAGCGGTCCAGACATAGGTAAAGATTCTGGTACTCAACCAAATAAAACAGGTAGATTTATTTGGCAAGACTTACAACAAATAAGCAGTAATTATTATATGTTAGGATGTAAGTATATTGATGCTGATTTTGATATTGGAACAGGCACTAAATCATACAACGGCGTAAATTATAATTACAAAAATGCCGTATGGATTTTACCACTAGACTTTGAGGATGATTATAAACATTTGTGGGTATTATGGGCTGATATGAGAATAGACGGCAATGCAGACGCAGACGGAGGCACAAGAAAAACAGAATTTGGATTAATTCCACCATCAACAGATTATAAGGTAAATCTTAATTATATTGATAAATTAGATGCAGATGGTTTGGCTGATAAGTTTACAGAACTAAAATTAAATGATGATATGTTTTTGTGGGATATTAGTGCAACAGACCCCGTAACAAACGCAGGGTTTTCTAAACCCGCTAATTATGGCGTGGGTACATCATCAACAGCCTTAGAAAGTGTAGCATTAAGTAGTAACCTTAATGATTTAAATGGGCAACCCATAGTTGCAGGACAACCAACCGCAAACTTACTTGTAACAAAAAGCAACCATGGTATTACATCAGACTATGTACATTTGTTTAATACTAATTTACATGATGGTGTATATAGGATATTAGCAAGCGAAACAAATAGATTAGTTTTAGATAGAAAATTTGCAGGTGCAGATAGCGGTGCTACTATTGGTGGCACACGCCTTGTTCCTGTAAATGAACCAAGCGACTCAAGATACCACGATTGGGAAGACAAAGGAGGTGCTATGTGTATAGTTGATACATCACCATTTTTTAACTTAAACACATACACAAATCAAGGAGGCGCATATCAAATAGGCGGAGGTACTACAGACTTAGATGATTATTCAGTAGCAACATCTGGTTTTCCTGCGTTAATTGACAACTATTGGGCCGAAGCAATAGTATCAGATAATAACAAAGCAGCGGGTCAATCAGTACATCCAAATGCATACAAGATTATTAGCGATGTAACAGCATTATCAGAAGATGCGCTTAGAGGCGATGGCGGAATACAGGTTGACAATATAGATATTTTTGCTAATAGTGGAACAGGAAGATTTGTTCCCAAACAAACTACGTCAGCATCAAATGACCAACCCCTTGAGTACGCTTACTTTAAATGGACTAGCAAAAATACAACAGAGCAAACTGGTACATCATTTAATAGCGCATCGCTAAGTGTAGTTACAAACCTATATACCCTTATAAAATCAGGAACAGATTTTACAACAATGGGTATAGCAGAAGGTATGTTGATACAAAATACTACAACAGGTAATAATCATACAATAGTACAAATAGGTGATGGTACAAATACAGACAGAATTGTAGTAACTAGAGGTGGCTCTGCCGGTACAGGTGGTCATATGGCAGGTACGCATGTATGGACTGCGAGTGACGCTTGGAAAATACCTATACAATTAGGAGGTGTATGGAGTATGGACACGCCTGTAGGAAGCACTACACCTGATGAAATTATGACTGAAATAAATAACGCATATGTTGCAGCCGGGGGCAGCGTAGGGTTAAATCACAATTTTAATATAAAAAATGCACCAGATGAAACTACAGATGATTATGATTATGAAATGGTAACTGTTAGCAGTACAATATATACTGCAAGTCAAAATATTACAAGATTATTTATGCATATAGATGGTAAAATAGAAGCAAAAAATAGCGGTACTTTTTACGATAATGATAAAATACGCATGTTATGGAATACAAGCCTAACAAAAAATTGGAATCCCCCAACAAAACTTACCTCTCTTTATGACATTAACAATATACCTATTACAAAAAATTTGACACCAGATGGTACAACTTCAACTATAGATGATTATGGTGGTATTATTCAAGCAGGAGTAAAACCACTTACAAATACCTTGCGCGATATAGCAAAAAGCGCAGGATTTGGAACTACAAACAATCATCATACCTCTTTTTCTTGGTTATGTGGTAAAGACGGCAGAATTGATTTTAGACCAAAATTTAACAGTGGTCAGATATTTACCCGTGACAATGTAATTACTAATAATCTAAAAACAGAGGTATCTGGTGCGGTTTCCAATGTAAGAGTTTATTACAATAATAATGAAGACTTTGTTGACCATCCTTCTGCCACAACTACCTCTATCACTAATTGGAAAATATTAGAATTTCCCAAGATACTAAACAAGAAAGAAGCGGAAAGATTAGCACAAAAAGAATACAACGCTAGTAGAAAAACCAATGCTTCTATAACCGTATCACCTAACGATACATCATACACAGAAGATGGCGCAACAAGTTTAGTAACAAACAAACTGACGGATGCAGGAAGATATGGCTATATAGCAGACCCATATATTGCTTTACAGGGTAAGAACGATGACAATATTCTCCCTACATCGTGGACTCGTTTAGGGACAGGCGGCTCTCTTTTTACTGGTATGAGCAACGCTCTCGATGGCAATCTGGGAACCGGAGGCACTCTTCTTGCTAGATTCGGTAAGGGTGGATATTCACAGGCAAACACAAGCGCATCGGATATTACGTGGGCCAACAACTTCTATTGGTATGGGTCTTCCTCAGTCAGTCACGCAGTACAGGTTGTGCATGTCCCAAATCACTGTCCGTCTGTCAGCGAAGAAACCGGAGAAGAATTGAGGGTGTTTGTGACACTGGCCGAGAATCAAGCAAGCGGTACCGCAATAGAGGATGTCCAGTTTAACATATGGCTAATTGATTATGAGTACAGCAACGATAGAATCAAGGCCGCTAACATCACAGGCACAGGAGGCCCAAACAGTCTTAGCGGGGCTAACAGATATAGCAGAACAATAGTAAAGGGAAGTGGGTTCTACGAAGTTACCATACCTCGCTCATACTGGAATAACAGCGGCGCAGCGTTTAGTCCTGCAAGAACCATGACTGTCTCTTTCAATGCTGAGTATTGTAAGGACTTACTACGACAACGCTGTGGCGACCCATCAGGCTCTAACATATACAAGAATGCGAACACACTAGCGGGTATCACTGCCGGTACGTCATCCGGGAACATCACCACAGGTAACACCGATTCTGTCTTCCCTCTAGGCGGTAGGACGTTTGGTGAGTTTTACATGTTTCACGGTGATTCTTCGCGGGCTATGTTTAACGCGCCTAGAATACATGTTGTAAAGGACTTATCCTATCATCCTGCTTCCTTTGTTAAATTGACTGATGCAGGACTAGGCTACAATGATGAAACCTTTGTAATAAAACAAGTCAATTGGGATATAGCAGCAGGAGGTCGGGATAACTTGACTTTGACACTATCTGTTGACGAATCTCTAAGAGCAGACAACATTACCTCTTTCTTACCAAGCAATACAGTTATGAAACCTACGTTCGCAGCAGAGCCGCAACCAACGGTACCGCCTACATCCGTGCCGGGAATAGAGGACGGTGGTTCTGGTAGCAGACCGCCTATTTCTGGGAGGCCCCCTGTGGGTGCTGTACCGGCAGGATGGTGGGGCAACCTAGCCATGCGAATGACGGGCATGAACAGTTTCAACAGAGGGACTACTTCGCGTATGAGAGGTAGAATGAATAGTATGGGTGATTCCATAGGCTCCGGTGAAAGTAGGGTTTTAGGCGCACAGCGAGCGTCTGCTACACCACAAACAACCGCAGCACACACGCCACCCGCAAATGTCAATGTGGGGGGAGGAAACGCAACGAACACTAGCAGCGGTTTTACGTTCCCCGGTGTTGGCAATGTGGAAGATACAAACAGTCCTTATTTCTCTAGCGCATTTAACCAGAACTTTACTATACCCCCCAACGCTCTGTCTGACACTTTGCATATTGTCGGTAATGCAACCCATCTGGGTTCATCCGGCACTGCTGTGCTTACTGCTAGAGTAATCTGTAACGGCACCGAATATACACAAAACATAGTTATACAACCAAATATAGCAGACACAGAAATAACTCTCTTCAATCAAAGGGTGTCGGGGGCAAACGTACCTAATACTACTATAGAGTTAGAATTAAGTAGAGTAGCCGGGTCAGGTGATGATACCTCTCAATACAATTCCGTTATACTAAATAATATTGGTGTAAAACAAACTATGACATCGGTGAATACTACATCACCGAGCAATCAACTACCATCTTCTGGTTAGTAGTTTTCTCTCAAGCCTAGAATACGCTTGGCCTTCTCTCTCCCCAGTCCTTCAATCTCCATGATGGATTTCTGTGTGGTTCTAACAGCCAGTATCTTAGGAATGCTACCAAACTTTTGCAGTAAATCTTCTGCGTGTTTCGGTGTGACCCCTTCTAACGAGGACAGTACTTTGATGCGAGGGTCTAGTTTCTCTTTTGCTAACTCTTTCTGAATGTCTAGAGGAAGTTTAGATACTCCTATTTTACTTTTAACGTTAATCTGATGATGATTCACTACTAGCCAATCTACAAACTCATCCATAGTAGTCAATTCCATGTAGCGTATGTTCGGGAAGCGTTGATAGAAGTTTTTCTTAAACTGTTGTATAGTCTTCTTCATACGCGCCATCTCGATAGCCATGTGTCTTGCTGTCGGTCTTCCTCCGGGTACATAGGGTTTCAGTTTAGTACCATAAACGACTAGGAATGGGTTTTCAAACTCTCTCTCTAAGTCTCTCAATTGGTCCACAACTGTCCTACTCCTACCTAGCCCCAAGATAGAGCGATACAGGTCATTTATCTCCTTGGCTTCTATACCCCACGTACCCATGCGATAGTCTGATGACTTCATGCGTAGCACCCTCGCTTCGCCTTTCTTACCTAATTTAGCATCTCCCATTCTCATTAGGATTTTATCTATAACCTTGGGGTTTTCTCTATCGTCAACAAGCAACATAGCAGTTGCTCACATTAACTCTATTTAACTTTATTCTTAAATTATGCAGCCATCATCGCCGCAACAAGATACAATTTTAGTTTTACAGTTAAGACAAGCCGAAGAGCCGTGAACTTCTATAAAACCTTTAGTGCTTCCGCACATAGGACATCTTACT
>CERA01000075.1_pt1 | contig 12046 bp, 12 predicted proteins | sample 530881 | NCBI WGS metagenome assembly CERA01 (sample SAMEA2621061, study PRJEB7988) | marine metagenome | biome: marine biome (ENVO:00000447); feature: deep chlorophyll maximum layer (ENVO:xxxxxxxx); material: "saline water (ENVO:00002010), including plankton (ENVO:xxxxxxxx)" | depth 50 m
TTTAAATGGGAGTTCTTTAATCAGCCCGGTGGCGTGATCGAGGCTAAGACCGATGATGTACCCGAAGATATGCCCGAAGCCCAAGGCTTTATACAGCAAGCCAGTAAATGGTGGAAGGTCAATGAGAAAGCTGAGAATGTAAACAACTTGCCCGAAGATTATTATTTGCAGTTGCTGGGTGGTAAGAACCTTGATTGGATCAGATGCTACGCTGAAGGCAAATACACTTATGTACAGGAAGGCAGACCCGTATGGTCCGAGTATGATGATACCACGATGTCGGCTGATCTTGAACCCGTTAAAGGTATTCCTATAAATATCGGCTTGGACTTTGGATTAACCCCGGCTGGTATCTTTGCCCAGAAAATGCCCAATGGCCGATGGCATATACTCCATGAACTGGTGACGTTTGATATCGGTCTGGAACGGTTCTGCTCTTATCTTAAAAGCGAACTAGAGATGCGTTTTGCCGGATACGATACCTTTGTCTGGGGTGACCCGGCTGGTATGCAACGGGATCAGATATTTGAAACCACAGCGTTTTCCCATCTAAAGACACATGGCATTATGGCTCAACCGACAGCAACAAATGATTTTAGAACTCGTAGAGAGGCTTGTGCTATTCCTATGGGGCGATTAATTGACGGTAAGCCCGGCTTTATGGTGGACCGTAAATGTCAAAGATTAAGAAAAAGCCTAGCCGGTGGATACCATTTTAAGCGTGTGGCGATTGGAGCCGGGCAAGAACGGTTTAAAGATACACCTAATAAAAATGAACACTCCCACGTTGGGGATGCTGTCGGCTATTGCCTTTTAGGGGGTGGTGAACACAGGCGTATGACGGTAAGAACTCGGCATCGTAAACAGACAACCACGGCTAAAGTGTTGGACTTTGATGTTTTCGCTTGATGAAATAAACCGTATGACCCGGATGGATTACCCTCATAATAAAATTATCCGATGGGAACCCGAACATTATGACCAAATTGATTTTAATGAACATCATAAAGAGTTTTTAAGCCATTTCCATAACTATGAGAACTATTTACAGGCTTTTGCTGAAGGGGGTGACAGTTTTACGGCTCTTGTTGACGGTGATGTTTATGCCATGTTTGGATGTTTTCCTTTATGGAACGGTGTAGCCGAGGCGTGGATGATCCCATCAAAGTATATAAAACGTAAAACGATTGCCTTGCATCGTGGGGCAATGTTGTTTTTTGAACATTATGCCAAGAAAAAACACCTAAAAAGGCTACAGTTCACCGTAAATTCAACCAATTTTCACGCAGTACGATGGGCAAAAAGATGCTACTTTACTGAAGAAGGTCGATTAAAGAACTATGGACCCGATGGAAAGGATCATTTTATGTTTGCGAGGTATTACTAATGGGTGGATTATTTTCAAGACCAAAAGCCCCACCACCACCATCACCGGCTGTTGAAGAAAGTTTAACGGCACAGGAGAAGGCTGTTGAGGCAGAAAACAAAAGACAGAAAACTATCATGGCTGGAAGTCTGGCTAAGAAAAAAGGTGGTATGCAAGGCTTGATGATGGCAAGTGGTGGAACAAGACCCGACTACGCTGAAGGTTTAAAAAGTAAACTAGGGGGTGGTGTTCGTAATCCGAGGAACTTAGCTTAATGGCTGAAGAAAAAGAAGAAGAGGTTGAGCCTCAAGAGCCTTATGTTGAAAGAGAGCCTAGGAAGTGGGTTCGTAATCCAAAATTTACGGAAAAAGTCCATGAAGAAGAAGAAAAAAAATGACAAAAGTTTACAAAAACTTTAATTGCAACAATACAAGGACAACATAACTATGTCACTTTACAGGAATATAAATGCTCGAAAAAAAGCTGGGTCTTCAAGAAGCAAAAAAAATACAACGGTGTCTGCCAAGGCTTATAAGAATATGAAGGCTGGATTTCCTAAAAAGACAAAGAAAACGTAATGGCTGAACTTTCTATAACCGAACTAAAGAAAAGGTTTAAAAAATGTGAAATCCATAAGGATAACTGGCGATCCATATACGAAGAGGCTTATGAATTTGCCTTGCCGATGCGTAATTTATACGATGGTTTTTATGAAGGAAATGTACCCGGTCAGAATAAAATGAAACGGGTATTCGATAGCACGGCTGTCCATTCAACGGCTCGATTTGCGAACCGTCTTCAATCATCCTTATTCCCACCTCAACAAAACTGGTGTCGATTAATGCCGGGTGAAGATATACCCGATAACCGAAAAATTGAGGCACAACAGGCTCTAGACTTTTTTACGGAAAAAATGTTCCAGCTTATGCGTACATCGGGATTTGATCTGGCTATGGGTGAGTTTCTATTGGACTTAGCTATTGGCACAAGCTGTATGCTGATACAGCCCGGTGATGAAAATACCCGAATACGTTACACGGCTGTTCCAAGTTTTCAAGTATCCTTTGAGGAAGGTCCAAACGGCAACGCTGATACAGTTTACCGTAAAATGAAAAGACCGTTTAATGTTCTGGAAAAAGAATTTCCCGATGCGAAGATACCCAAGGAATTAATTGATAAATACAAAGAAGACCCCACCGAAACGGTTGAACTGCTTGAGGCAACTTATACCCGTGACGGTTACATTTACTATTGTATAGCAACAATGGAAGAAGATATTAAACTTGTAGCCCGAACATTGAAAAGTTTTCCTTGGGTGATCAGTCGTTATATGAAGGCGAGTAATGAACGATACGGAAGAGGTCCTGTATTGTACGCACTCCCGGATATTAAAACTTTAAACAAGGTCACCGAACTGACATTGAAGAATGCCTCAATTTCTATCGGTGGGGTTTTTACGGCTGTGGATGACGGGGTTCTTAATCCAGATACCATATCAATCGTTCCGGGTGCTGTTATTTCAGTTTCGAGCAATGGTGGTCCTAGAGGTGCTAGTCTTGCACCGTTGCCTCGATCGGGGGATGTAAATCTTTCTCAGTTAGTAGCAAATGATCTTAGAACCAATATTAAAAAGACTTTACTGGATGAAAGTTTAGCCCCCGAAAATATGTCGGCTCGATCGGCAACAGAAATCCAAGCTAAATTATCCGAACTATCCCAGAACCTAGGCTCAGCTTTCGGACGTTTGATATCTGAAACTATGACACCGATTGTTAGAAGAACTCTGGAACTGATGGATGAAATGGGCATGATTGAACTGCCTTTAAAGATCAACGGTCTGGAAGTGCAGATTGTACCCACCTCACCTCTGGCTATGGCAAACAATATGGAAAAGGTAAACGATGTTATGAATTACCTACAGATATCCCAATCATTGGGTCCAGTTGGTCAGACATTAATTAAACAGGATGCTGTGGGTGATTATCTCGCTGATATGCTGTCCATTCCGGCACAACTTAGAACCACACCAGAAGAAAGGGCTGTCATGCAAGAACAGATGATGGCAACGGCACAGGCTGTCGCAGAACAGCAAGGCGTGGACACGGCTCCTATTGAAGAGGCTATGACACCATGAGCAGTCAAGCTGATAAAATAAGATCGATTAATGATCCCGGATGGGATGGTGTTAATGCAAATGTACAATCTTTAAAGGTTAATAATTTTGATGCCCAGAAGGAACTCGATAAATTATACCACCGTTGTTTTTCAACCGAAGAAGGCAAAAAAGTTTTAGTCCATTTACGAGGTATGACAATAGAGCAACCAGCGTGGATGCCCGGTGCTGAACCATCTTTTGGGTATTCCCGTGAAGGACAAAATTCATTAATAAGAGAAATTGAAATGCGAATAAGGAGAGCCAATGAACTTACAAGCTGAAAACATTGAACCCGTAGAAGAAGTTAAAGAAGACAAAGGGTTACTAGGCAACGCTAAAGACGAACTTGATGCTAACACAGTTGAACCACAAGGTGAACCCGAAAGCATCCCTCACCGTGCCGAAGATGTTGAAGAAAAAATCGCTGAAAAACCCGATCACGTTCCAGATAAGTTCTGGGATAAAGATAAGGGCTTATTGCGAGAGGAAGACGTTTTTAAAAGTTTAAGCGAACTGGAAAAAAAGTTTTCGCAAGGTAAACATAAATCCCCGGAGAAGTTTGATGATAAAATCTTGGTTGATGCTGGTTATGAAAAAGATGATGAAATTGTTGGAGCCTATACTGAATGGGCTAAAGAAAATGGGATTAGTCAAAAGGCCTACGATGACCTCGCAGAAAAAATCATCGGAATGGCTGGCGAAAAAGAGCAAAAAGAAAAAGTTAACTCCGAAAGAGAAATGGAGAAACTTGGACCCAATGGCAAAGAAATCGTTAAGCAAAACATCGAGTGGCTCGACAGCATGGAAAGAAAAGGTGTCATCTCGAAAGAGCAAGCCCAAGCGATAAGCGATTTAGGATCAACAGCTATAGGCAATACAACCGTTCAAGCATTACGGTCTATGACAGGAGATTTACGCCCTATTCCTAAAGCTGTGGTTAATGAGGCAAGTGAAAGCGAAGAGGAATTTAATTCTCGAATGCAAGAGGCTATGTCTGATACACGCTACGGTAATGATGCATCATATACCCGGAAAATTGAATTAGAATTTGAACGAAGACATCCCGAATAACTCCTTCTTTCCTCCCGAAAGACTAAGGCTGATAGTTTAAACCCTTTTTCTGTCAGTCTTTTTTTTGTACAAAGTCTAGATTATAGGTTTACATTTGATTATATTTTTGATAGGGGTTAATTGATCGATAACTCGTTTGAGCCGGTCTGACATGATTAATTCATCGTTGCGTTAACGTAAAAACGTAGTCAGAAGGCTGGGATCTCCCAACAACCTTTAAGGCGAATGCTTTAAATTTTAACCATATGTAGGGAGATTTTAAAATATCTACAGGACTATCAACTGCATTTGTACAACTCTTTGATGCTGAAGTTAAACAGGCTTATCAAGCCACGGCTCAGTTAACAGGAGTGTGCCGAATGCGAACAGGAGTAGTGGGCAGTCAAGCCAACTTTCCTTCAATTGGGAAGGGGCAAGCCACGGTGCGAACCCCTCAAACTGACGTAGTGCCTCTGAATGTCAGTACGGCAACTACGGCTGTAACTTTAACTAACTATAATGCCTCAGAATATAGCGATATATTCGATCAGCAAAAGGTAAATTTTGACGAAAGGCGTGAACTTGCAATGGTAGTAGGTAATGCGATTGGTCGAAGACAGGATCAGATTATCCTTGATGCATTATTATCAGCAAGTGCTGGAACAACGGTTGCGAATACAGTTGTTACAACTGGATCAGCATCAGCAAGTGACTTGAATGTTGGAAAAATATTGAGTGCAAAGAAAGCCCTTGATGCTTCAAATGTTCCACCAACAGATCGTCATTTGATTATTCATGCTAACTCATTAGCGAGTTTGCTTGGTGATGAGAGGGCTGTATCGGCTGATTATGCCAATATTCGTGCGATTGTAGCTGGTGACGTTAATTCTCTGCTTGGATTTCAAATTCACATGATCGGTGATCGTGACGAAGGTGGACTAAATATTGACGGCAGTTCGGATCGTACATGCTTTGCCTTTCATAAGCAAGCTGTAGCCTGTGCCGTTGGAATTTTGCCTTCCGTTGAAATTAACTACGTTCCAGAGAAAACTTCATTTCTGGTAACGGGTAAACTTTCGGCTGGAGCCTCTGTGATAGACACAGCCGGGCTATGCGATATAACATGTAGGGAGAGTTAAAATGGCGTTTGCAAGAAGTGGATGGGGTCCATTAGGTGGTCAAGCGAAAGCTGGCACAACCCCAGCATTATATGTATACACATCAACAGATGCACATACTGCGATTGATGCGAGTGGTTACTTTAATGATTTGTCCGATACTCTAAGAGTAGGTGACATGATTATTGTCCACGGAGCAACAGGTGGTACTCGAACTGTAACGATGCATATAGTCGTTTCAAATGCGAGTGGTGTCGTTGACATTGGCGATGGTACTACAATCGGTGCTGTTTCTGATAGTGACTAATAACTAGAATTGGGCGAGGCTCCCAAGGCATTAGCTTTTTCTCCTCGCCCAACCCAAAACTAAGGGAGTTTATATATGGCAAGTGGTGATACTGACGTAAAAATTTGCAACAAAGCATTATTACTACTAGGCTCTTCATCAATTACAAGTTTTTCAGACGGCACTCCACAAGCGAGTGCTTGTTCTACATTATACCCCGATATTCAAAAGACTACGATGGGGATGTATCCGTGGAGTTTTTCCGTAGCCAAGGCACAATTAAACCGGGAAACAGCCACCCCAAACAATGAGTGGACTTATCAGTTTACATTACCGAATGATATGCTTAATGGCGTTCCGAGAGCCGTAAGGACATCGGGTAGTGCCGGTGCTAGTCTTTATAAAAATTGGGAGATTGCTCAATCATCGGCTGGATCGGCTGTGTTGATGACCGAAAGCACAACTATTTATATTGATTATCAAAAGTCTGTAGGTGAAACTTTAATGCCTCATTATTTTGTTCAGCTATTGGGTTATCAGATGGCTTGGCATTTGGCTGAAGTTATTACGGATCAAACTACTAAATCACAGTATTGGCGTGAGGTAGCTTTAGGTACAGCGAGTGAGAATTTTCGTGGTGGCTATTTTAGGCAAGCCTGTAACATTGATGCCGGGGGTCAAACACCGTCTGTTGTCGGTGATTATTTATTAACGGATATTCGTGCATGAGCAGAATACAACAATATCAATCCAGTTTTTCGCATGGTGAAATTGATCCATTGTTGCGTGGTAGAGTTGATATAGAACAATATTACAGTTCAGTATCCCAAGCCAAAAATGTTATCTTTGAACCTCAAGGGGGCTTTAGCCGTAGACCGGGTTTAAAGTTTGTACATGATCTTGGTACACCGGGTGTAACAGATGCCTTTCGTTTAATTCCATTTGAGTATTCCACAGGGCAAACTTATTTGCTGTTATTGCAGTTAACAAGTGCAACTAATTTACGTTTAATGGTTTGGAAAGACGGAACCTTGCAAACAAACATTAACGGATCGGGTAACAGCCATCTTGATTTTACCATTACTGTTTTGTCGGGTACAGCTTTGGATATCAGACAATTAAATTTTACCCAGAACGCTGACACGATTATTTTTGTAAACCGTAATGTTCACCCGTTTAAAGTGGTTCGTGGGGCAAGTGATACAACGTGGACTTTTACACTTTTAAATGATCTTAATCCACCTTTAATCCGTGGTGATATTATAGGGCTGTCCGTCAATGTATCCAACCCAAGTGGAACATTAACAGCATCAGCCACATCTGGAAATGTTAAACTAACGACAAGTGCTTCTTTTTTTAGTGGTTCAACAACCAACCAGATTGTCTATCAAAGTCTTAATAGTTCTACAACATGGTCGGGTTTTGGCAAGGCTCGTATAACAAAGTTTTTATCGGCTACGACAGCCGAGGCTGTAGTCTTGGTTCCTTTTTCAACAACCGATGCCATAGCTACAGGTCAATGGACTTACGATAATAGCCATTATGATGCATGGTCTTCAACATCGGGCTACCCTCATACCTGTACATTCCATGAAGGGCGTTTGTATTTAGGTGGAGCGTATAAACTGCCGATGACTTTGTTCGGCTCGAAAGTGGGAGAATTAAACTTTAGACCGTCAGAAAATTTAGATGATGATGCGTTTGTTGTTACTCTTGAAACCGATGCCTTAAATTCAATAGTCGGTCTAAGGTCGGGCAGAGATTTACAGGTATTTACTACTGGGGGTGAATTTTTTATTCCTCAAGCTGATCTTGACCCAATAACGCCTTCCAATGTTTCCGTTAAAAGCACAACCAAAAGAGGATCAAAGGATGGCATTAAACCCGTGGCTACCGAAGGGGGTACTTTCTTCATCCAGAGGCAAGGAAAGGCATTAAGGGAAATGCTGTTTAGTGATGTCGAATTATCCTACGTTGCTAATAATATCAGCCTTTTAGCCAGCCATCTTATAGTTGATCCGAAAGCTATGGCTGTACGCCCAGCTACCGATACAACCGAAGGCGATTTATTAATGATTGTTAATGGCACAAGCACTACGGGCTACCGTTCTGCCAGTTCGGGTTTAGGGGGTACTCTTGCCTGTTTTATGCTCCACAAACAACAAAACATTGTGGCTCCTTCTTTTCTTCAGACAGATGGAACTTTTCTGGATATTGGGGTTGATCTCGATACAATCTACGTTGTTGTAAAAAGAACTGTTAATAGTGCTACAAAATATTATCTAGAAGTTTTTGACGATGATTTTACCACCGACAGTTCGGTTCAGAAAACATCTAGTTTTAGTGGAACAAGTTATAATCTGGTGGCTCATTTAAATGCGAAGACAGCCAAAGTTATACGGGATGATATTGTAGAAAGTGATGTAACGGTTAATTCTTCTGGAACAATTACAACATCGGCACAGCCATCAACCTATGTAGAGGCTGGTCTGGATTTTACGGTAACGGTTAAAACGAACCCGGCAGAACCGAATTTGCCAAGTGGTAAGGTTGTAACCCAAAAGAAAAGAATATTAGAAATTGCCCCGGTTATGTACCGAACACAGAACCTAACGGTCAATGGTTATGAAGTGCCGTTGGCTACCCTTCCCTATTCGGGTGGGGGTGCTGTGCCAACAATTACCGGAGTTAAAAAAGTACATGGTCTGGTAGGCTATGATACCGATGCACAAATAACAATAAGTCAATCTAAGCCTGTATTTTTTACGGTGCTGTCGATGGATTTTAAATTAGCAGTAGGAGCGTAAATGGAAGCTATAGCTTTAGTAGCACCTTATATTGCAATGGCTGTTGGAACGGCTGGTGCTTTAGCAGAATACAGAGGCAAACAGGCACAGGCACAGCAACTGGAAGCACAGGCTAAACAAACTGAAATCCAAGGCAGAGCCGATGCTGTAGCGTATAAAAGGCAAGGCAATGAAGTCTTACGCAGAATGAACCAAGTCATATCAGCAAACATAGCTAGAGGAGCCTCAAGAGGATTTAATCCGTTTGCCTCTGGTGAAGCAATTAATATGGTTAACAATTATAACCGAAGGGTTGGTATAAGCGAATTTATTATAGCCAGAGATAATGCGACAATGGCTAAAGAGATGGCTAAGTATCAAGCCGGGCAACAATTAACAGGTGCGAAGACAATTAAGAAACTAGCCCCGTTCCAAATGATGGGCAAAATAGCTACGTCATACGGAACAACTAAGCAAATTTATGGGGGTGACGGTTTTGGTTTTAGTAGTGCTGTAACGCCTACACCATCATATTCTGGAGGGCTTGGACCTTATGGCTGAAAGTCTAAAATTACAAAGGTCTGGGTTACAGTTTAAAATACCCGAAGTAGATTTTACGGCTAGTCGTGTACAGGCACAGGCTCTTAATGAACTGTCAAATAACTTAGATAGAATGTCGAGTTTCTTTTTTCAGATAGCTGAACAAAGGGCTAAAATTGAGGGAGCTGAATATGGAACCGAAAACGCCCCTACAAAAAAACAGATAGAAGATGCTTATGGTGCTGGGGAAGAAATACCTATTGGGGGAGATAAATTTTCTGTTTATGGTCAATCATTAAGGAATGCTCAATTAGCCGTTGTTTATGATGAATTAGAATATTTATCTCGCAACAAAATAGCGAGTGTTTTAAAAAATTATAATACAAATGTTGAAAATTTTGGAACTTTGTCAGAAAAAGATCGATCAGCATTAGCCCCGGAAAACCTTAAAGAACAGCTTGATGAAATCGTTGCTGGTTACGCATCAACACTCGATGAAACATCACCCGGATTTGCTCGAAAATTAAGGGCTAAAATGGGCATAACTAATAATGCATCTTATGTAACCTACGCTGATAAATATGTGGGTGAAATTAATAAGTTAAACAAAAGTGTTTCAATAGCAAACTCAGAATTAGTAGTTAATGATGTTGGCACTCTTATTGAAAACTGGATTGATAGCGATGAAAATGCTGGTTTAAACTTAAAAAAATTAATTGCTACTGAAATAAGTGGTTTAGCAATGCAAGGCTTGGATACTGTTGGCTTTAATAACAGAATAAAAGAGGCTATTAAAACAACGTCTAAACGCATAGTGGTTGATGAATTACTTAGATCGGGTAAACCTTCTGAATTTTTACCAGAGATGTATGAAGGTAACTTTAATAAAATGCCTAAAAAAATAGGGCAAGCTATGGCTTTGGCTACAGAATACGGGATAAGCCGAAAAGATTTTGTTAAACAAGTTATAGATAGAATAGATGAAAGTAAAAAATTATTAAAAGAACAAGATGATTTAGACATAAAAAAGAATGAAGAAAAAATAAACTTTGCTATATCTGATGCTATTTCATTCCTAGCTGAAGGTGACGAAGATAGTGCTAATAAAATAATGGCTCCTTTCCAGATAAAAGAATTAAGAGGCACAAGTGAAGAATTAATAAGTTGGGAAAAAATAAGTAAAGCCTACGAAGATGATATAAGAAATAATTTTAAAGATGATGCTAACACAATAATAAAACTTAGAAGAAAATTATTTTCTACAGAAAAACCTCTTACCTTAGACGAACTGACTAATGAATTTTCTAATCAAAAAATTGGTCAAGCCACCTTCTTTAGTATGTCTAACCAAATTAATTCTTTAGGCAATCAACAAATGGGCGATGCTAGAACTTATGTACTTGATCAGACTGGACATAACCCAGAGATAAGAGTGACAGACCCAGACGGTGACGATGCGTTAAAAGAAAGAGTATTTAGAGAAATTATGGGTGATGTGTTTGAGGCTGAACTACAGGCAAAATTAGATGGAAAACCTTTCTCTGCAATTTTAACGGCAAAAAATTTAATGGAAAGCAAAGGTGTAGAACTAATAGCTAATAGAATTAAAGCCAACAGAAAAAATGCAATATCTACAATACAAGAAATAGCAACAATTATAGAAAATACTGATGCTCAACTATCAGAAAAATTTAAAAATGTAACAGATGGTAACTTAAATAGTCTTGTTGCAGAGGCTATTGGCACAGCCGAAGAAATAATTGCCAATCATAAAACTACATACAAAAATTTTAGCAAAACAATAATAGATGGTTACCCAATAGTTTTAGGTAGAGAATTACAGTAATGGACGAATTATTTAAAGAAATATCTGATAGCCGTAGAATACGATCACATGGCAATACTACCTATTTAAAAGATGGTCGGTTGTTTGCTAATGAGAAAATATTAAGAGGCTATGAAGATTTTGAAAAAATAAAGCAAATGGGTACAACGGCTGGTAATATATTGAAAGGCACACCCGACTTTTTATATGGTGGTATAAAATCTATTCCCGGTGGGATTGCCCTCGCTGGTGAAGAAACATTTAATACCCTACTCCCTTTTGTTAACAACAATGTCATGCCGTGGCTAAGTGAAAATGTACCGGGGTATAATTCTATAAATGAATATCTAAATGATGCATTAGCACCAGAAGGCAAAGCACAGGAAATAGGTGGTGCTTTTGGTACTGAAATGGGAAGGCTAGTTGCTCCCGGTGCTGTCTATGCTAAAGGCATTAAAGCATTAGGATACGGTAAAAACTTTTTAGCCAATGTTCTAGGATATGGCACGGCTGAATTTGCTGGGATGAAACCAGAAGAAGAAGGGCTGATAGAAATGGGCATACAGTTCTTTGTACAGAATGATGAACTACAAAAAGCTATGTTGCAAAGTATATCGGCTGATGAAGATATGCCTTTCTTTTTACAAAAACTCCAGAAAGCCCCACAGAGATATTTTGAGGGTGGATTATTAGGTGAAGGTTTGGAGCAAGGCTTTAAAGGTCTAGGTGTATTATATAACGCTGTTAAGGGTAGCCCTAATCTAAAGGCTACATTAGAGAATATAGGCACAGATGCACAGGCAAGGTTAGATGCTAATAAAGGATCAACATCATTATCAGCTATGGGTGTGGCAGAAGTAGAAACGGCTCTTGATACTCAACTAGCTAAGTTGGCTCCTAATAATCAAGAATTAAAAACA
>CERA01015220.1_pt1 | contig 11990 bp, 10 predicted proteins | sample 530881 | NCBI WGS metagenome assembly CERA01 (sample SAMEA2621061, study PRJEB7988) | marine metagenome | biome: marine biome (ENVO:00000447); feature: deep chlorophyll maximum layer (ENVO:xxxxxxxx); material: "saline water (ENVO:00002010), including plankton (ENVO:xxxxxxxx)" | depth 50 m
GGGGTTGCTTCTTTTATTTCTTTCGTTACTGCATCAATTCGTTTTTCTAAAGAATTCGTCCCAGCTGGTTTTTCTAACATTGCACCTTGAGGTAGGGTTGAACCCTGCTTAATCATTCTAGTGTCAAAACCTTGAGGATTATTTGGATTTGGTAAATAAACTTTAATTTCTTTCGGTGGAGTTTGCACCCCTCTTGCTACTACTTTACCATCTTGAATGAGTGTAGAATCTTTTGGCAAAATAGTTGTTTTATTTCTTCTATCTAACTCTTTTTGAAAAGCATCACTTCTTCTTGTTAACTCATCTGAGGCTAATTTAAATCGTGCCTCTCGTCTTGCTTGTTCTGTGACGTCTCTTACTCTTTTAGCTTCATTTCCTGCTGTAGCAAGGTCCGTGAGCGTTGGTTCAAGAGCTTGTGCTATTGGAACACCTTGCGCTATTCTCAAACCCGCAGGTGCTAAAGACCCTAATAGAAATGACCCTAAAGCCTGTTTACGAGCATCTTCAGACCTATCAGGATATAATTCATTGAGCAATTCTCCGTACTTTGGGTCATTAAACAGTTCTAATAATGACGGAACACCACTATTGATTTTGTTTTGAGCAGGGGCGCGATTAAGGTTAGGGCTAGCATTACGACCAAACGCCCGTAAAAAATCTGATCCTGTCATGCTTCCAAAATCTTGTGCCATTATCCAAATAATCCTAAGTTCTTAGCCCCAGAAGCAGCTGATAATCCTGATAAACCATAACCAAATAATTGCTCTGCAGCACTAGGCTGATACGCACTACCACCAAAGGTAGCTGTTTGTGTAGATGATGGAGCACCTGTGTAAATATCTGATAAGAAAGCTAAATCTTCATATGGTCTAAAATATGTTTGCGTAAGATTTTTTCGATCTGTATCTAATTCTGCTTGTTCCTGCGCTTGCTCCTGTGCGCCAACATCAAACATAAAGCCTAGTTCTTGTTGCGTAAGCGCAGGAAGAGCCTCTGCAATCGAACCTAATCCTTGCCCCGTTAAAGCTTGTCTGCGTCTTTGATTTTCTAAATTAGTTACTGCATTATCAAATGCACCTCTTCTTAATTCACCTGTAAGCCCTGCGCTAGTTCTAATTGCTTCCTGATCTGCAAGTCCTCTTTGTAAAAAATCTCTAGACATACCCTCTTGCCCAAAAGAACCTGCACTTTGCATTAACTCAGGATTAAGGGCTGCTCTCTGTCGGGCAATATCATCTTGTGTTCTTAATATTACTTCATCTGTAAAAGGATTTAGATATTGATCTAAATCACCCTCTCCAATACCACTTCCTGCATCCCTGTAAGATTGCGCTGCCTCATCTAAAAGACCTGCAAAATCCCCTAATCCTCCAGATGCTAATTGACTTAAAGCATCTTTTTGTAACTGAGATAGTCCTGCTAACTCATAATCAGGCAAATCTCCACGGTCTTGTTCTAAAAGTGCCTTTGCTGCGTCCATTAAAGCAAGTTTTTTTGCTTCAATCTCTGGTGTTTCGGAAACTATTTGCGTGGTGGTTGCCATTATGCCATCCTCTCAAATCGATCCATCATAGTATACATCCTATCAATACCTTTATTTAAGTTACCATCACCGATACCCTTAACTGCATCGCGTGTCATTACAAACTCACCATCCATTAACATAGCGGGAACATCATCTTTCGTGCCAGAACCTTCTCCAGGTCCAATACCACCATTACGTCTTGGAAAATATTGCGCTACCCCTCCATCGTCATATTTTTCAGCTAGTTCAGGAGATATTTTTTGTTGAACCGCTTCAGGAAGTTTTGAAAATCCCTTATATTTATTTGGGACAGCAGCTCCACCATCTTCCATTGGTAGAATACTATTCATTAAATTACCTAAACCAAAGGGTGACATAGGAGTGTTTTGATTAGACATAAATTCATCATATTGTTGGTCGGTAGAATGACCTGCCTTGAAAAAAGGAGAACCCACTAAAGTAGTTCTGGGGTTTTCGGTCGTACCAAATGTATCTAAAACAGGTGGATTTTGTGTTGCTCTCCCCATAAAATTATTCATACTTTGCCCTGTTAAAGCAGACTCAATTGCTTGCCCTGAACTCATAATACTATCACGAGCTATTTTTAAACTGTTTTGAATTCCTGCAAGACCCCCATTTTGCATTCTTGCAACGCCCCCATTTTTAGCAGAAAACAAAGGTCTATCAAGATATGGCAAATTGATACCATACTCTTCAGGGTACATCGCTAATAATTCTGAACCTGTCAAAGGCATTTCTTCTTCATCCATCTCCTCACTAGAATCGTCCATAAGAGCTGCAAGCCCAAGAGCACCTGGTAAAGCAAACTTATCCACGAAAGATGGAGAAAACTTTGCTTTTAAATCATCTATAACTAGTTTATTTACAGCATCAGGTTTCAATTGAGGGTTTGCTGCTTGGGTTTGTGCAAATAATTCTTTATATTGAGTTGAATTTACAATGTCCGTGCCAGATGGAGTAGATTGAAAAGGACCCTTTAAAAAACTAGGGTCCTCTAAAGGCACACTTTCAAAAGATCCATCAAGTACTTTATCTGTGATTGGTTGTTCTGAGACACCGAAACTACCTCCTACAGAGGGGGCATACTGTTTTGAACTTAAAGGATCTTGAAAAAATTGACCCGTCTGCCCAATATCCTGACGAATACCTTCTAAACCACCCCCAGTAAAACCTTTATACGCTGCCCCCGTTGCTCCTGCCATAGCAGCGTTTCTAACAGCAACGTCTAAGTCATCCCCTCTTATGAGAGAACCAATTCCTGCTCCAAGTGTCGAAGCAGCTATTGTTCCCATACCAGGGGCTAAAATATTTAACGCAATGGGAAGTATTAAAGGAGCCTGTTCTACGAAGGTGTCTTTAACATCCTCAAGTGCATTACCTAATCTGTCAAAAATATCTGCCATTATAATTTCACTTTAACTGTTCCTGAGTCATTATACAATGCTCCCGTCTCTAATCCAAGCTCTGATGTTGGTAAATCTGTGAGTGTAAGGTTGGTTCCTCTTAAACTACCCTCTTGTTTTTGCTGTTCTATAAAAAATTGCAGAGAACGCAATAAATCATTCATATAACGTTTTGTATACTCCTCTGGGGGTTCAGGTAATCGTGGAGAGGGTACTTCGACTGCCAAATCAATTACCTTCTTCCGTCTTGTCTAACATTTATTCTAGGGCTACCAAGTTTCCATTTAGAACCAACTGCGTTTGAGTCTATCCTTAATGCAAAAGATCTACCTCTACTCCTGACGTTTAACTCTTTTGTAAATAGTTCAACAGGTGTTTCTTGTGACCTTGTTGTAACGCCTGAACTTGTATTACCAAAGTCTTCACCAGGAAAATTTCTTGATTTGATAGTGAAGGTAGCCTGTGGTGAGCTTAAATTCGTTGACCCCACAAAAGTAACATCAGGAATAATTTTATTTATAAACGTAAAATTTTCACCATCCCCAATATCAATAGGTGATGATTCAATAAATGAGTTCATAGCACTCCCATCATCGTCATAACCTACCTCATGGTTATAAATATACTGATTGCCTGTTGCTATGGGCAAGGGCCGTGAGCCACGGTCCAACCACGCAGTCCTTGACAAAGTTCCAAAATACCATATTTGTTGTTGATAATTATAAGTAACATACCGATCATTATCCGTAGCATTAGCTGATGGATAAAACCATATTATTTCTGCATATTCAGAATTAATACCCCCAAAAACTTTATCTGATAGTTCTGAATTAAAATTTAAAAATACTTTCTCTTTTACACTACATGGAATCTGCTGAGTAGCTCCATCGTACACGTAAAAAGCATCTTTACCCATCCAAAAAACAACATCTTCAGAAGCAACGGCTGAATTAGAACTCATAATGGTAGTATTAGAAGATAATTGTTGAAGTGAAAACACAAATTGTCCTCCAACAAAAGTCATTGAAAATAAAGAAGTATCTGTCCAAACAAGTATTTCTCTTTTTGTTTCAACAGCTTGCACAAATTCTGAACCACTGCCAAGCAATAAATCTCCTGCCGTATTCTCTTCTGTTGGAAACCAATCAGTAGCACTTCCTCGTGAGGAAAAACGTATCAATAATGGATCTTGAATATTATCTCCAGTTATAGCTGATATTTGATAAAGACCTATCGTTGAACTCCCACCATTACCAGAATCGCTTGCATTTGCAATTGCTAAAGCCTCAATTGTGTATGAATTTGAATTGAGTACTGTTTTAATTTCATATTGTCTGTTAAGAATATCCGCTGTAACTGTTCCTCCCAAACTTGTTGCACCACTTATTGTAACAAAATCCCCTACCTGTGCGCCATGAGAAGTATCTGTTACAGTTATAGTTCTGGAAGAACTTGAAGCAGAAAAAGTTAAATCTCCTGCGCTTGTTGTGCTTGTCGAAGCAGCGGATATATTATCAGTTCCAAAAGCTATAACGTGCTTTTCTTTATCGGAAACGATAATTTGTTTTGATTTTTGTGGAATTGCACGTTTAGGCCCTGTCCCAACACCTGTAATCGCGGTACTTAACTCTATCGCTCTTGCTGATATTGTTTGAGTTTTATCCCAATAAAATATGTTAGAATCTCTTGCATTTATTAGTAAGTCTTCACCAAAATTATCATGCGACCATAAACGTATATTATTAGTTGTAGTCAAACCTCCAGCAGCTGCGTCTCCCCACCCTGTAAAATCATTAGAGGAATCAGTATTTCCTTTTACTAATGTTACTAAAGTATTATCAGCATGAGTGGTTGCAACACCTGTGCTTCCAGTGGGTTGTACATTACTAGAAGCTCCGCTTCCTGCATAACCCCTAGTGACGGTCAAAGTATTATCGTCAGTAGTAGATGTAACCAACATTAGTTCGTTATCAACTTTGATGACATCACCTGTTGTTGTGATACCTGTTTCATCATCAACATCTATTGCTGTTTCACTAGCGTCTAGTGCTTCAGCTAATTGTGTTGTCAAAGCTCCGTTTGTTTGACCGCCCCATGTTCCAGCCCCCCAACCTGTTCCACCCACGGGAGTGTCTGTACCCACATTAATTTGGTAAGTTCCAACAACGCTCCCACCGCCATTGCTTGAATCAGAAGAATTAGCGGCTACAGAACTTGTAATTTCATATTGAGAGCTATTAACAATTCTTTGAATTTGGTATTCTATATTTAAAACAGCCGCTGTTATTGTCCCACCTAATGATGCCGCTCCAGAAAAAGTTACAAAATCGAATTGTTGCGCCCCATGACTTGTATCTGTAACTGTTATTGTTGTGGAGCCGTTAGAGGCAGAGAAAGTTACGTCCCCAGCACTTGTAGTTGTTCTAATTGGAGTAATGTCATTAAAGCTACCGCCTTCCTCTATATAGTATTTTAGATGTGTTCCTATGCCTAAAAAGTTGGAACCATCTAATGCTATCCAGTTATGCAACGCTCTTGCAGAACCTAAATATGTAGAGCTTGTAAGTTTAGACCAACCGCCCATTTTTTCGGGATAACCAAAACGAAAACGAATTTTATCACAATCACGCCAACCACCTTCATTAGAATAAGCGGTTACTTCTTGATTGATTCCAGGTTGAAACTGTAGCTTAGTTAAAGGCATTAACTAGTAATCTCTATAGCAATAAGGGTTGAATTATGCGAGGTGTCTATGCTTCTGTCGCTTACCATTGTGTAAGATACTTCCGAAGTTGTATTAGGCTCATCTATAAAAAAGCTCGCCAAATTAAGATTTGCGGCGTTTGTTGCACCAGAGCCTATGGTTTCGTTGCCGTCACCTCTTTGCATACTGCCCACAAGCAAAGTAGAATCTCTCTTAAATTCTATTGAAATATTAGAATCATTTACACTTTGTGTCATACATCCTAATAAAAGTATTTTTGAGGATGTTGACGTAGGAGTTATTGTTCTTGTTAAAACTACTGTACTTCCATTGGCACTATCCGTGCCTGATGTGGTCATAAGTGCTTGGTTAGTGTGTATACCAGTGAGATTGCTTCCATTGCCATAATAGTTTGTAGCGTATGAATCTCCATCAATATCTAATAGACCTTGGGTTGGGTCTTTTCCTATACCAACCCTATTATTATCCGCGTCAGTCTTTATAAGATTAGCATTAGTGTCACCTTCAACTCTAAAGTCTATATCTTGAGCGTCCTGATTAAAGACAGCTTCTTCCGAACCTAATTCTAACGCCTCTCTAGTTGTTCCATCTTTTCTTAAATTAAAATTAATGCCCCCATCTTCGGCCCCTGCGGCCGCGGTTATAATCTTTCCTGTTATACTTGTAAAAATAGTTTCTCCACCCCCAGCATCATCTGCAACATAAGAAATTTGACCAACCAAATCTCCATCTGAAGATGTGTTGTCAGAAGGATTTCTTGATAATTTTATAGCTGGCCCAGCATTAGCATCAGTATCTGTTGATACTAGTGTAAGTTGAGCAAGATTATCTGCTGTTGTAAGTGTAGCTGTGCCAGTATTTGTGATATTACCTGTTAGAGAGATATTACCCGTGCCTGTTATGTCATTACTATTTAAATCTAAATTAGCTGAAAGTTGTGGAGAAGTATCATTAATTAATTCTGTAGATACTGCTCTTACAATAGCACCAGACCCAGCCCCATCTGCAAATATCCAAACACTTTTACCCGCTGGTACATTCGCATTAGCACCATTACCTTGTGTAAATGTAGCTATCTGATTTGTGTTATTAAAAACCAAATATACTTTAGATTGATCATTCGGGGTTATTGTAATTGTGTTTGTGCCTGATGGAGAACCTCCTAAGATTAAAACTTTATAACCACCGTCTGACAATGCGCCATCTGAAGTGGTAAGTGTGGTGGTTGTACCAGACAAAGTAATTGAACCAACACCATTAATAGCTCTATCTATTATATCAAAATTATTATTGGTAGTAGTTCCCCAAGTACCTGATTGTTCTCCAGACCCTGGTTTTTCTATACCTGTATTAGTTGTGTATGTACTTGCCATTATGCGGCCTCCTCGTCCCAATCTGGGTTTTGACTTGGTGTAGCTGTTGAGTAACTAGGATTTTGACTAATTGCTACATCACTATAGTTAGCTGTGTTTCCTGTTACATTATTATAACTTGGTGTTTGACTTACTGTTACCTCTGAATATGTAGTGGTTTGGTCTGGAACAACTAATCCATATACAAGTACATTAGCAATATTTCCTGTAATTGACAATCCTGTTACAGAAAAGACGGCATCTAAAGCAAAGGTTAGATTGTCACCACCTAAGACTACACCAGTAGCACTTACGCCTGTTACATCTACTGAAGTAATTAACTCAATAGTCTCATCACCAAGACCACTTGTAGCCTCTGCACCAGTTGGGATTACTACAGAACTTGCAGTGACCGTCTCATTACCTAAAGCTGTAGTAGCCTCTTCTCCTGTTACAGGTACAACAGTAGACAAGAAAACTGTCTCATCACCTAAAGATGCGGTAACTTCTTGTCCTGTGACTGCTACTGTAACAGATATACTTACTTCTTCATCGCCTACAGATCCTGTGGCTTCCTCACCTGTTAGTGTAAGATTAGATGTGCCTGTTGCCGTAAGACTACCCTCAACACCAATCGCAATGATATTGTCGTTGGTTACAGGTACAACTATTGATAACAGTACGGTTTCATCGCCAAGTTGTGTAGTGCCTTCAACGCCCGTAGGCACAACGTTAGAATCAGCAACAACTGTTTCGTTGCCAACAGAACCTGTGGCATCTACACCCGTAGCCATAACAGGAATGATGACTTCTTCATTGCCAAGTTGTGTAGTACCAACTACACCTGTTGTAATAGAAACATTAGCATCTGCTGTTACAGATTCATCACCTAGATTACCTGTGACTGCCTGACCCGTGACACCAGATATTCCAGCACCGATGATAGTAGGTGAGCCAACATTAGAGGTAGCATTTGCACCTGTTGGTATAACAAGGGCTGTGCCTGTGACTGTCTCATTACCAACCGCTGTATTGGCTTGTAAATCATCTCCTTCAATAACAACAGTAACATTTGACGTAGTTGCTACTGTCTCATTACCAACCGCACCCGTGGCAGATACGCCAGAAGGTGTGGCTATGGCATTAAGTTCTAAATCAAAAGAAAGACCAAAAGTCGTTCTTAAACCAAGTAAATTTTCCTCATCACTTGTGCTTAAATCTTCTACAAAAGCACCAACAGGAACAGTCGATACTATTCTTGTCCCAGCATCAAGTTGATAGCTCTCCTTTAATGCAGCTAAATTATCACCTGTTGCGTTACTGGCTACTATCTGTGCTTTTGTCACATTAGATGTACCAGATAAAGTTTTTGTACCAAGCTGAGTACCGCTTGAGTTAAATACTGTTAGAGTTCCACCATTAGAATTAGCCGCACCTACAAATGCTATAAATTCTGCATTGAAAGGAAGGTAAAACTCATTAGCAAAACATCCTTCTGGTATAAAACTTGTTTTTTGACCACCATCAAAATCAGCAAAAGAAGAAGCATTGTAGGTTAAACTTGTAGACGGGCCTATTTTTGTTGCAGCCCCTCTAAACTGACTACCAGCAGAGGGAATGTTAACAAAAGTGTTTAATGAAAGATTACCTGTTGTACCATCACTCTCCTCATAAGGCACATTTGTAGCACCACTACTATAACCTTCATCTCTTGTTAGAAGACCAGTATTTGAAGCTATGCCATAAAGAGCATCACCTGTGGACGGAAATAAGGGTCTAGTATCTGTTGTTTGCCCTGTATCAGCGGCTAAATGAGCTATAATCGGAACGTCAGATACGATATGGTATTGTGGGTCAGATGTATCGTCAGAATATGATTGAGTGGTAGTGGTGTTATCTGCAACTGTAAGACTCGTTACTAAACTTCCATCTTTAGATATTGTTACATTTGCTGTACCAGATAATGACCTAAAACTTAAAAATACTCCTACTCTACTTTGGTGAAAAGCAAACCTTGTTCCTGCCCAACTAGTAGGAACGCCAGAGTTTTCTGTTGTTTGTACTATGATCGGTTTGTTTGCCGATATTAAATTGTTTTCATAGTTAGATGCAGAAACAGAAAGATTGCCACCAGCAGAGCTTATAGTACCTAATGAACCACTGTCGTTGCTTACTGTTGTACTTGCTTCAAACGCTCTTACTTGTAAATTTGGATTACCTGTATCTGTCGGTACAAAGTATTCTGCATTGAGCGCACCACCTAAATCTTCATTAGCTCTAGCAAAAACACCTACAACATCAACTACTACAGCAACACCAGTATTTACAATTTCATCACCAACTTGCCCTGTGGCAGATACTCCTGTTGGGGATACTGTTGCACTAGCTGTTACTGTTTCACTTCCAAGTGCAGAGGTGGCTGATACCCCTGTGACTTCTACTGACTTTGATATAGATACAGTTTCGTTGCCCAGACTTGTAGTACCAGCAACGCCTGTGACAGAAAATACCGCTGTACCAACAACAGACTCATCCCCTAATGTGCCTGTACCTCCAACGCCTGATACACCAGAAACAGCCGCGCCTGTTAGATTTGCAGAGCCAGCATTGCCTACACCTTGCGAACCAGAAGGAGCTACTAAAGCAGAGCCTGTAACGCCTTCATTACCTAAAGATGATGTACTAGAAAGACCTGTGACTGCAAAAGTTGCGTTGGCTGTAACAGTTTCGCTACCTAAAGAAGTAGTTCCAACTACCCCTGTTTCGGTAACAAGCGCACTAGCTGTAACAGTTTCATTACCAAGTGCAGATGTAGCACTAACCCCTGTAACTGCAACTGTTACATCGGTTCTACCAACGGAGGCAAAAGCGTCTTCAGCAAATGATATTACGCCAAAAAACATCTAGCCTCCTATGCTAAATCTCCAAATACTTGATTATGACCAAGTGCTGAATCATTGTAAGTAGCGGCTGAAGTTTCACTTGCCCAAGTAATAAAACTAGAAGCCGTTATTGTATGCATAAGAATACTTTGTCTATTATCAGCATTATTAGTCGTATCATTGTCATGCTTACCTAAAGCACTACCAGACCAATTATTGTTTCCCATATTGTTTGTAAAAGCAAAAGTGTATTGGCCTGTGCCACCATCTACTACTGAACTATAATTAAAAGAATCACCTACCCCTGCTAAGTCGGAATCACTTGTTACACTAGTACCATCATACCTAATCCACGCCTTTGCACTACCTTGTGCTACTGTAGAGGTAGCAACAGAGTTATTACCACTGGCATCTTTTATGGTGTTTACTCTAAGTTCACTTGCCATTACGCTAATGCTCCGTGTACTGTGACACTAAAATCTCTATCTTCTTCATCATCTGGAGCATCTTTAGTTTGAACTTGAACACTAGCTTGCGCTATTGATGCAACTTGTGCGAGACGACCATTACCAGAACTTACTCTAGGAGTAGCTGTAGCTGAATAATTTAAAGTACTCATGTTATTAGTATAATTTAAAGTATGATCGCCAGTTCCATTATCTGTAACAGATGCGCCATTAAGACTTCCTGAAGATAAACTAGCGTCAGATAAAATATGCGCCCAAGCCTTTGCCAAACCTTGCTGTAGATTTGTAGTTAAACCAGTAGAACCACTAGATGTAACACCAGCTTCACCATGTATGGAGGTACTGCCACTTGCTACAAGATTTGCTAAATCAGATGCTCTGCTCATGCTAAGTCTCCAAACACCACGTAACAAAAAGGAGCATCTCTATATGAACCGTCATAAATGTAAACATTATCTCTACTAGTAGTAGTGTTATTTTCTTTAGTGCTTACTATATCATTTACAGAAAATCCAGATTGTGTTCCTTGCGATGCAAATCCAGTATTTCCAAATCCATTTGTAAAATTTACTAAACATTGCCCTGTGGTTTCATCTGTAATTGACGTTACGTTAAACGTATCCCCTATCCATACCCCAGCAGTGTCACTTTCTAAAGTTTCATCAGAAGTCCAAGCCTTCGCCATGCCAGACATAGTATCTTGAGTAGAGCCTGTTGTCTTGCCTATGCTGTCTACTTTTAAAATACTAGCCATTATGCTAAGTCTCCGTGATTAGATGCGCCTACATAATCAGGATCATCTTCAACTGACCCACTTGTATCAAAAACATTTATATAAATTTCTGATGTACTATTAGGGGCATTTAGTACCATCCTATTTCTTGCATCACTATCTGGCCAATTATCAGCGGCAGAGCCAGAACCCTCGTAATAAATGTTTACAAAGTTATTGGTAACAGTAAGTGTCCACAAACCACTACCTCTATCTACTAGAGTAGATACATTAAAACTATCTCTTACTGTATCTGATTCACTTCCATCATTAAAATTAATCCAAACCTTTGCCGCGTGTTGTTTAGTTAACGTAACAGGACTAGTGCCGTTCTTTGCGGCAATCGTATCTACATTCAATATACTGGTCATACAATGCTCCAGTAGCCATTAACAGTGACTGTTGCGCTTTGTGTGATAGGCCCAGCAGACACACCATTCTCATCACTATCTATTGTAAGGTCATTGCTTATTGTCTGACCATTAAGGCGTATAATACTGTTATTGCCTTTAAATGGATATCGAGTGTCGGACTCTGTTTTAGTGTACGTCTCTACAACGCTAAATACATCATAAACAATCATCTCAAGTACATCACTAGCTGATGCACCTGTTACCAAAGTGACTGTTGTACCATTTGTTGCCGCATAATCTGTGGTAGGTTTAAGTAAGACACCATTTTGATATACATCTAGGAACATACCATCAGAGTATGTAAGAACATTGGACGCACTATCGCTACCAGAAAAAGCGGTTTGATTTGCACTAGCTGTATATAAAAATCTTGTTCTTACACCATTAGTTGGGGATTTTCCTATGTAGGGCATTACGCTAAATCTCCAAA